>Ga0214544_1000222_pt1 | contig 92855 bp, 57 predicted proteins | sample CNSS3metaG_FD_160074 | JGI IMG/M metagenome (GOLD analysis project Ga0214544, IMG submission 160074) | Root nodule microbial communities from cowpea collected in UCLA plant growth center, Los Angeles, California, USA - CNSS3 | ecosystem: Host-associated > Plants > Roots > Nodule | place: USA...
GATTATATATTAGATATAATATATATATATATATATATATATATATATATATATATATATATATATATATATATATATATATATATATATATATATATTTTAAGAAGTTGATAATCATGTCTAAATAAATTAAATTTCATTATAACTTATTAGGCGCATTACTGATATTTTTAATCAAATAATTTAGTCATATTAAGTAATATCTTTGAAAAAAACTCATGGTTGAATGGTAACATGATTATTCATATTAATTAAAACATATGATTCATTTTATTGATTTTCATTCATATATATTTTTATACAGATAATTTAATCTTATAACATGTTATTCTTACAAATCATAGTTAAATCAAAGGAATTCTAATTATACAATATCTTGTATAGTTATATAAACCTATAATTTAATTAATAAAATATCTTCATCTCAATAATATAGTCAAAATTTTAAAAAATTTAATCATTTTAATAAATAATGATCAACCTATATTAGTTCCATGATAAAAAAAATACCCCAAAAGAGATCAATCATTTGAGAGAAAAATAGTAGTAATGAAAATCATTATTTTAGAGTTTAATTTTTATATGTTGCTGATATAAAAAAAATTATATTATCAATCAATGAACAATTAATAATAAATATGATTTTAAAAGTAGTTATAAGAATAGACAAAAAAATCAATTTATGTTTATATATATAAAAAAACACTAATAAAAAAAACGTACTAAAAATCACCAGTCAAATTAAAAATCGATCATCACAAAATAGGAGAATAATTCACCCAGAGATATGATTAGAAAACCATTTAATACTATAAAATACGTTTAGTTTGGTTTACGTTAAAATAATTATTTCTAAGGCCATAATATTAGCCCATACCATAAACAACAACAAAAAATCTCAACACAAGAATTATTCAAAGTGATATTGGTTCTTTGAAATTTTTTTCACAACCAATCATACATAATTATAATGTTCAGAAAGGAAATTAAAACTATTTTACTCAAACAATTACACTGGCAAAAAAACTGGTATCCTCTTAAATTCATGACTATAGGTTAGTAGGATATGCAATATAGAGAATTGAGTTATATAAGGTACCAACTATTGCCATCTAACGTTTAATTACCTCAACCGTGAAAGACATTTTACCCTAATTTAGGTAGGGTTCGGAAAATTTCAAGTCAATGAATGCATCATACTTGCAAATAATTATCCACTGAAAGAATTTTCAGATATTGATAGTTTCTTTAATAATTCATGAGAATGTTTTTCATCAACATATCTTAGATGATTCCCTATACCTACCTCATGATTGAAATTTTGAACCATATTGACTAGTTATAATAAGTTTATAGTAGAACGGATAGGGTAAAACTGCGATGATCAACATACACATACTCGGCAACTTTAAAAGAACACTTGAAAAATAGACGAAAATTTGCTTTAGTTTACAATACAATAGAAAAAGCTAACATAACCCACTTCAGCAAAGTTTGCTTAGGCCTACAAATACTGCACTAAAAATAAATAGGGAACATGAAAATTTGCTGTTATTCTAAGTTAAAATCTTAAAAGCTGGATGGAACTATTTTAGTTTTCATCAGTGAAAGTCAATACCCGAACCTAAGATTCTCCAAAGTTCTACCATTGAAGTGATTCTCCGAGGTGCGTTCATTGACTTCTTTCCCTCTTTTGAAAACGAAATAGACACCACTCTGAGCTTGTTACTTTCACCTCTACTACCCTTGTTATAACACTGCAGAAAGGAAAACAGTATTATCAGAAAGGTTTGCTTGTTTTTACTACGCCATTAAGGAAACAAAACCTCTATCTCCTGGAGATTCATTCTGCATAAGCACTTCAATGATTCATGCAAAATCAACATCACCCTTTAAATAGTAAAATTTGATTACCATGTGAAGGTTCTGAGATCAGGTGTTGTCACGTATCACTGCGACCTTGATCCTTTCAACTGTGCACTTAATTAGACTGTTAACAGTTGCCACTGAACCCAAAGATAGTTTTGCTGTTGGGGCTGAATCAACCAAGATCTGGAAGGCAACTGTGAGTAGAGAACCTCCTGATCCAACATCAAGTATTGACCCACCGTTTATTCCAGGTCCATCAGGAAGAATAGCAAAGCCTGAGGGAAGCAAGGCAACATAATCTGGATCCCCTCCACCCAACACTACATTCATAGCTACAATATCCACAGGAGCATAAACTACATATGATCCAGTAGAATCAGTGCAACTCTCTTGAAGTATCAGCATATTACTTTGGCTTGAATTTGTACTCTGCAGCATATACATGAGAAATATTGATAAGTTATATGATATGTATCATGAAATGGATGTTATAGCAGCAACTTACATTGACTCTAAGTAGGGAGACACAGTTGCCAGGATCACGGCCATTTGCTATGTGTGCCAATTCTTGAACTAGACCCCCATTAGAGAGAATGTCCCACTGTGAATGTATTGAATTGAATGTATCAGCTTCAGGTATGAATTGCTGATTTCTTATAAACATGGATATAAAAGATGTAAGTACTGAAATATTATGCATACCTCATTTCTTGAGTTTTCATCGCGTAGGAAATCAAAAACCCTCTTTGGAGGAACTGGGAGCCAGAAAGAAGTGGCAGCACTGAGCACTATACCGGGTGGTCTGCCAGGTTCGTCAGTGCTCTTTCTAGTCATGACCCTTACGTCATCACATCCAGTTGCAGACAGTGTTGTCCAAGCATGTGCAGTAGAAGCACCTACACCAGTGCAGTAGCTAATAACCATTCTCTCTGCCAGCTTCAGCATACTTTTTCTTCCCTCAGCACTGGTTATCACTGCATTTTTTGAGGATATTGGAAACAAGATCACACGCTGCTACTCATCTATTTGAGTATATGCACATCTTATATTAACAAACAAAATTTATAATACGATCTTAAAATTGAAGGAGCTTGAAAAACTAAGTTGATAAACATACCACAGAGGTTCCCAGCTGGTATGTTGTTGGCCATTGAACTGGCAAGACGTTCGCATTGTCTGTCTAATGTAGCCACCCAGCGTTTAGCTCCAAAGGCGAGACCGGAATTGACTAGGGTTTTATATATGCTATGCACCGCCCTATCATCCACTTCTACATGTTCGATCCATGTAACCTGATACATAAGAAGAAGAAGGCACCAACAGATTAAATTATAATTCTGTTTTCTTGGAATGTTGCCTTCATATTATAAACCGTGGAAATGTAAAGCTAGAAAGTGTGTTTTTTTTTTCTACCTTGGAGTAACCATTTGGCAATTCTTGAATTAAACATCCAGAGGGTCTTCTTCGGCTTCTTGAGATCGTACTGGGTCGCAGATTATCCAAAGAAACATCCACCACCGCCCATATCCCATCCGGTTGCTGCTTACAGTACCTTACGAAATAGTTCTCACGAGTAGGAACAAGCGGTGAAGGGACTTGGAACTCTGCAGACATCTGAAACATTAAAGAAAAAACACATTGTTAGAGCAAATGATGGGTACTCCTCGATGGTATCAACAAATCTTGTAAGAGGTTAGAGAAGTAGAAGAAAGATATATGTTTTTTTATGAATCAATGTATGTGCTGCTTCAGGAGAAATAAGGTTGTTTGTCAACTATACAAGTAGATGATACAGAAGAAAGATAGAAAGATGAGTACCACTTGCAAGGCTCCATTGTAGTTTCCTGCTACTCCAGTTGAAAGGACTTCAAGGGTCAATGCTCTCGAGACAATACCGCAAAACATAGTTGACCATTGGTTCTGAAACCGGTAACAATGAATGTCATTCTCAAAATTATAATACATATGACCGAAGCACAGATTGTAAAGAGCTTTGTCTGATTATCACTCACCACATCCATAAGGATATCGATGAGGTTAATGTGATTCATGATGACCACCACAGATTCCCTTGAAGCTTCAGATCTCAAGCCCAGAGGTTTGGGACCTAAACCTCTGCTAGGGAAAGTCCTCAAATAGTCTTCTTCATTCAGAATCTCACAGTGGTGGTTCCCGGGGACCCATAACGAGTCTCCAGCCTGAGCTAGTCTTGTGAGTTCCTCCATCGCTGCAACAGCAAGCTCCACGATCATGGGCTTGTCAGCATCAGCTGGAGCTGGGAGTGACCTGAAAAGGTCACTACCACCATACATTTCTCCTACAGTGCCTGACTGTGCTCCATAGTTCCCGACAGGCATGTGATTGTTGTTGAGTGATGAAAGGTTGGAGTACGAAGATGTCACGGGTTTTCCAACGTACTTGGCCGCAATTCCTGAAATCCTATCAATCTAAAGATTTTTTTTTTCCATGCAAAAGAAGCTTGGTTATACGCTGAAGAAGAAAAGAAACATTGAATAATAATCTTTTACACTATATATGCACAGGACCCGACGTACCTCTTCTCTTAACCGAGCGTTCTCAATCCTCAAGTGCTGTTCGTCGAAGGACATTTCGCCAAGGGCAGCTGGTCCTCCACAGTTGGGGCATGTAGCATTGGTTAGGGCCTCCTTGTACCTGTTGTTCTCAGCGCGAAGCTTTTCGTTTTCGGCCTTCAGAATAGAATTTTCATGTCGTTCATGCTGAGTCTACACCGCCAACATAATTTAAGAAGAGTGAATCTCATTTAAAGAAAAAACAAATTAACTATACTGCAGAGGTTCATAAATATATATATACAACCAATGTAAAGGTATATGTTGTTTAGAGTCTCTCTTTTACTTACCTTCATCTGGGTGCGCTTGTTTTGGAACCAAAACTTGACTTGCAAAGGCTCTAACCCCAAATCCCGGCTCAGTTCTTTTCTTTGCTTGTCGTCTGGGTGAGGACACTGCTTGAAGAAGCTGATGAAAACAAAAACACCAAGTAAGCAAACATATATATATATATATATATATGACGTTATCATGAGATATAATAATAAAGAGTCATAAATATAAGGGTGAGTGATTACGCTTCCATTTCTTCTATCTGGCGCTGTGTGTGGCGACGGTAACCCTTCTTTCTGGGTCTTGGGTTGGGGTCTTGGTCGTCGCCGGAAGGAGCGTCCAAGTCAGTGCCAGACTTGGTTTCATATTCATCATCTCTGGGCTTTCCCGGGTCAGCTTCAGAGAAAGTAGTTTTGTGTGGTGACATATCAAGCATGTGAGAGTGAGAATCAAACATGTTTGTGTGAAACATTGAGTTAAATCCTCAAGTTAAGGAGCCACGACCTTCTTCTGTTCTTCTCTTCTTTTCTGGTCTGTCAACACAGGAATTCAAAAACATTTAACACGAGCAAAGATGCGGAGAGGAAGAAGTAGCACATATATATTGTGTACGCGTGCCCGTAAGAATATATTTTATAAGGTTTAATATGATGAGTACGTTAAAAGTTTAATACATTAAATGTTCATAACTAGGTAAGGTAAATATTTAATATTTTTGGTATAATAAATGAGCAATGCTATTTCTTTCAAAATATAATAAATAAAATATATTAAAAAAATAAAGGCATTAATACCATAAATTAAAAAAATACAAATACCAATTTCTCAGTTGTCCATATATGACACCAAAATTATTAGTAGAGTTAATAACACAAAAATACAAAAATTGTTTATTAATGCTCTTATTTATTTTATATTTTCTTATTATTTTTGAAAGTTTAATGATTATGAAATAAAAATTAAACTATCAATTTATAGAAAAGCCTTATTATTATTTTTTTATAAATATTAACTTATTAGTGACCATTAGGATAAGAGGAAAAAAAACACACACATCATTCAAAATGGATAAACTCAAAAAATGAAGCAATAGTAAATAATTTCTGATTAAACCTGTTCTCTAAAAGATATTTTGCTAACATTTGATCTACTTTCGTTATCCAAAAACGTTCATTAATTAACTGTTAATGGTGGAATTAAAAAAATATTATTCATTGATATTATACAACAAACGGACCAAAGAAAATAAAAAGCCATCGAGATATGTGGTTTAAAAATATTGATAAAAGGGAGTAATAAGTATCTTCATTTGTAATAAAGGACACAATTGTTAACATTTACTATTTTACTTGTTAAAATCTAATAAATTTATTACATTTATATTTTTTAGGTGACCGCAACCATTTAAGTAAATGTTCATTTAATGTTGTTTAAATAAACCAATAAAAAACAGTTTTAACAAAATACGACGTATAAATACGTCTTTAGAAGAAAAAAAAACCCAGCTCAATACGATTTTTGTTACATGGGAGAATTTGAATACTTTATATCGGATCTTAATGTTTATCGAATACAAATACAAGGAATAATTTAAAATTTCTTACAATACCTTCTTAAAAAATTTCATATAGTTGATAAAATGAAAATGTTTTGTATTCCTTTATTTGTTTATTTATTTTAATAAATTTTTATAGTATGACAAATAATTTATGGATTTTGGAATGTCAAACATAATTGAAATGTGAAAGCTTATAGTGATACCAAACATAATTTTATTTGAATAAAATAAAAATGTAGTGACTATTTTGAAATTTAAAAAAAATATAAAATGAATTGAATTTTCTTTTGATGCTTTCATTTAAGTATAGCAGAGCATCACAGTGAATAAGTGCGTAAAAAGAGTTGCTTGTTTTAATTTTAAGCATATTAACATGTTAGATTTAAGCACCTTACATATAATTTAAACCAATACTAGCTTAATTTTAAAGTCTTGTATTTAATCTTACACTATAGTTAAAGCATTTTATCTTTTACTTCCTTATATAAAATAATTTTTAGTTTGATAATATTGTTTAACTTTAAACAACTTTTTCACTAATGAGATAGTCTAAAGCTTTTGTACACGTCAAACTAAAATTCTAGCATATAATTATTAAAAAGAAAACTTATCCTTTCTGTTTGAATTGGTTAATTAGAGTGTAGAACTATAATTTTAAGTTGATATGAAATTCATTTTTACTCATAATGGGTTGGACTATATCAAATTTAAATGAAAATATGTGCTGTTGTTAATAATTATTATAGTAATATAATATTAATGATAATAATAATAATAATTATTATTATTATAATTATAGAAGTGATGCCAATGATAAAAGTAAGAAAATAGTAACTAAGACAATGATAACAAGAGTTCCCAATCACAACACTATTTTAACTATTTTTTTATAATAAATAATATATATTATTAAGACTCCTTTTTATAACAAGTTTAAGATAGAAGAATGAAGGAGCAACGTAAACGTAAAAAGGGTAGTAACTATGCAATGTATCATTATTATGACTTCATTAAAATTCCAAATTTAAGTGTTATTAGTTCATAGTTTTAATTGCCATGCTAATTTCATAGGTCAATAAAGGCTTTAAAGATTAACGTGGAGAAATTTTGTTTGAAGATACAGCATTACTCAAATTCAATCTACAGTCAAAGACCTACAAAATTACAATAAAGGTTGACAAAGAAGGTACCAATTTGGAAGTGCTAAAAAATTATGGTTAAGGAAGAGAAGTAAAAATAAAAAAGATAAAGATATTAATATCAATAAATAGTAAACTTTTAATAAAAATAATTTGTACGAAGATATAATTGTTATATTTTTTTTTTAAATAACAATGTTATATCTTCGTACAAATTATTTTTCTTAAAATACTTAATATATATACAATTCATTTAATACTTTCATACAAAAAGAAAGTAGCATTATTTCTAAGAGGGTTAGAATTATTCACTCAAAAGTTAGAAATTTTTTTGTAACACAAAATAAACGAGAATAAGAAAGAGATAATCTTCTCTAACTATTTAGGTGAATGAAAGTAAATAAATAAATAAACAATATACAACTTTTTGCAATAACCACCTTAAATAAAGTTATTTAATTATTTTTAAGAAAATCATGTTACAAAAAATATTTACTTTTAAAAATTAAAAAACGAGGAGTAACAGGTCATTTGAGCCCGGCCCATTTCATGCCAAAGATGGGAGCAGAGTTTTTTTTTTTCTTCTTCTGACATCACATAAGAAACTTTCTCTCCCATTATATTTCTCACAAATAAATACTAAAAATTGATTTTTTTTTTATTCAATATCTTCATCCCTTCTACTTAAGTTCATTAAAGCAAAAAATGAGTAATAGAACGGAATTATAATCCATTAAAAGAATGATAATAAAAATACAACGTATTCATATTTTAACATTACTAATTAACTATTAAGATAAATAAAACCTGAAAATTTCTCTAGGCCGGAATTAAATTCTTCTGACATCAACAATTAATTAATAAAACCTTTTCCCTTAATTTTAACATCACGAAGAATAAGAAAATGTTAAAATTTTCCACTATTCAAATTGCAGTTCAAGTAAAAACATGCAAAATCTATCTAAGTTAGAATTAGTTTTGTCCCCCATAAAGAGTAAGAGAATGTTTTAAGTTTTGAATTTGTTCTTAGTGTTTAACCAGGAGAGAAAATAAGAAATTAAGTGATGACCTGTTGGATTAACCCTGAAGATGATTGCAATGAACGAAGTGTTCCACTCTCTGATAAAAACATTCGTCGTCTAACGCATGTCGCTGTCTCTGCATCACTTCATGCCCCTATCATTTCAGATTAAGATGCAGGATTAGGTGATTCTTATAAGTAAAGGTTGGCACCCAAAATGAAACGAAAATGAAACAGAAAATAGAATAATAATATTGGTAGAGTTGAATGAATAAAGTATTTGAATGTGACTCAGAAGTGAACCTTAGTTTTTGTTATGTGTCGATGAGAACTGAGACGGTTGTGGTTGTGGTTGTAAGAAAAGTGTGTGTGGGAGGAGTGGTGAGTGAGAGGCTGACAATGGCGTTTAAGAGAAATGCTTGTGTGGGCCAAAGTGAAAAGAGAGAGAGAGAGAGAAGAAGAAAGAAGAGATGAAATGAATAAATAGAAGGTTAGGGGTTGTGAAAGTGAAGAACAATTGGAGAGGTTTGGCAGCATGGAGTTAATGCAGAGCAGAGTGTGTAAAAGCATTTATGAAGTAGATAGATAGTTGATAGATGGTTAGATATCCATACTCAGAGAGACAAAGTTACTCCTCTCATATCCGCTATCTCAAACCCTAATTCTACCTCCAATAATTTTATGAAGACAAAAATAAAGTAGGAAAATGATTTTTTTATTATTAAATTTTGACAATTTTTTCTTATAATTTTAAGTGTCATTTTTTAAATGATTTTTTATTTTTTTATTTTCAATATTTTAAAACTAATTAGAAAATGACACATGTTATAAGAAAAAATTATCAAAATTTACTAATCAAAATATTATTGTTCAATAAAATATTCACGGATAAAATCTATTTCGAATAGTTAGTATTCAAGAAAAAAAAATATTTAATATTTATTTATAAATGAATCAAGTACAAATGTCATATTTTATATATATATATATATATTATTTGTAAAAATTAAAACTTAATTTATTTTTAAATTAAATTAAATTAAATTAAAGTTAAATTTATTTTATATTTTTTGGTAATTTTATTTTAAAAATGTATAATTTTTTTAAAATATTCACCGGTATTTACGGATGTGCATAAAGTTACACTACAAAAAATTTTAATTTTAGTTAGTAGAAACATGGTTAGGTAACTATAAAGACTGATATAACCATCAATCTGTAAATCTATTTGTGTAACGATAGATTCAAATTAAGGCAGTCATTGTATTCATTACAGCCTACAGGTAAGCTATTCAGAGTATTTTCAAAACTTTTCTTATATATTGTCATTAAATTGTGTGACTAATAGTTATTGAATATAATATGACTGATTATTGAATTAAAGTTAAATATGTTTTTGCTTTTATATTATTTTTAAAAATTATATTCTGGTTTTAAGTTAAAATTATATATTTATTGTGCTTTTGTATTTCATAAAATATAAAATTTATGTAGAACATTATTTCAATAATAAACATCAAAATGTTATATTATAGATATAGTTATTGTAAAACTTCGTTATCATATAAAAAATATTTAACATTTGTTAAGAATGATCTTTTAACATGAATTAAAAAATGAATTTAGAAAATGATTTTAAAAGAAAAGAGAGGTAACATTGAGGAAAAAATATGAGAAATAAAAAATGAGAAAAAAAATTATGAAAGTTTATGAATGATACTATTGATTTAATGGATTAAGAAATATTTTATTATTATTATTTATATACAATAGATCAAGAAAAAAAATTATTATTATTATATTTCCTTCCTTTCCAACTATTTCCACTTGTAACAAAAAAATTTGCATCCCTTTTTTATTTTGTTTTTCGTGATTTTAATCTCATTTTACACATTTTCAGCACTTTTCTATCTTGAAATAAAAAAACAAGGTCAGGTAGCTTTTACAAAATACATGAACATAGCAAATATATAAGTTAATTTAAAAAGGAGATTCAATTCTTTAAAATAGTTTGAAAAATAAAAACTTGTTTAGTCCTTTTAATTATGGTTTTCTCTGGTTGAATTCAGTATCAGGGACGAAAAAGTAGAAGGCTATGGTCATCCAAATTTTGTTTTAACTGTTACATTACATGGTTACGTTTTTATACCATTTTTTCATAAGAGAGTAGCGGAGTAGCGATGCAACGAAAGAGGAGAGACAGAGAGGTTATAACAACGCTGCACACATAACATAAACCTGTCTAATGGAACTGTTCTTAACAATAGCATCTTGTTACAGCACATGACTGAATATAAAAGCTAAAGCGAAAAGCAAAAGTTGGTACGCTAAATCTACAACAACATTAGGTTGGTTTCCACTTTTGAGAGGGATTCGGGTAGGAAGGGAACACTCTTCACCGTTAAAAATGACCTTGGAAGGGAACCCATCTCCTTCTGCAACTTCGATATTTGGTGAATACTTCTTCGTAAAGGAAATAACGGATTGTTGTTTTCCGGGAACATGTGGGTTTGATTTATTGTCCAAACCTATGAGATAGTTTGCTCCTATAAATCCTTGCAAGAAAATAGTATGGTTCAGCGTTGGAATGGTGGTTGCATTAAAAGAATACGCTGCTTGGTAGCCGCGAGGAGTCTTCTTGAATTGGAGCGCGGTGAACCAATTCTCAAACTGGGAATGCATCCAGTTGAACAGAGTGATTCGAGCACTCCACCCACCTTTGTAGTCGGAAACCACGTGCCAGTTTATGCTCACTCCGCAGTTGTCACCACAGGGTAATCTTTTGGGGATCGTAAAATGCTTCATTTTGGCCCAAGCAACCGTCTTTGTAGACCTGTTTTCATGGGGTACAAGGAGAGCTTCCGGAGGGAGAAGCATTGCCGGAGATTTGGGATTGCATTTATGGGTCTTTGTGGTGTCACAGCCACAGGCACATGTGTTGCAAGGGATTACGGAGTCGTTGTAATAAGAGGAGAAAGAAACACAACACCGAGTGCTCCTTTTGGTTGGCTTAGTGATATTGCAGACTATTTGCCAACTTGCGAAGGCAATAACCTCTGCTTCGAGTCCCCTTGAGTCTGGGAATCGAGCAGGCTCCACTCTTCTGGGTAACCCACATTGGTAATTCGGGTTGAGAATGCCCGTTATTTGCCATTTCTCCGGTGGGTAAATTGCCGTTTTGTTTGAATCCGGTGGGATTTTGTACACTAGCATTGTGAAAGCAGCCTTGGATTTGCTGGGGTCCATGAGGACGGGTAAAAGATTTCCGTTTTTGCAACAGTTAGGTATCTTTCCAAGTTCACTGTCGTTGTATTTCTCTGAAGGCAAGTCACTCACTACAGGATTCTTCTGACAGTTCAGCACTTTAGAGAAATCCAAGCCGCCGTAATACTTTCCTGCCTCGCCATTGACGCAACCTAGGGACTCTATCTCACGGGTGAACGCACCTTTCATAGAGTATATAAATTCCCCTCTTGTCCACTCCCACGTCAAGTTCCAATGATCCAACCGTCCCAAAAAGTGTTCATTATCTATCACCACCTGAACCATATAATTAGTGTCAAACACTTGAGTAACGTCATAGGATATCAGAAGATCCCCTTTTTGCCGTGCCATGAATTTTGTCTTCTTAGCAGGTGTTTTCTTCGCTTTAGGGTCCTTTTTGCAGCACGCATACATGGAACTCTCTGTGGACCATCGTATCACTAGTTAGTTAAGTTTTACAACTCAAACATGTCATCTGCTACTGTCTGGCAACAGTTTTCAAAACAAACTACTTTCTATAGACAAAAGCTTATTATAAATCATTAAAATTGGAGAATCATGAGCAAGAAGAAGAGTAGTACTACTCACTGTGGGTAGTTGGTTTGGGGCATTTGTAACCATCGTTTACCAACTTGATGGTTTTGGGCATAGGAACCGTAGGGGGTTTTACTCCAAACATGGTACCACTAAGCTCGATGATGGCTTGCATTTGGTTTAAATCTTGAGCTGTGTTGATTGCGCTGTCCAAGTCTGGCTGAGAAGCTCCGACAAAGGTAGTGCCATTTCCTACCGAAGCGGGGAACTCAGTTGCCTCTTCTAGACTGCCTCCACCGACGGAGACTAGAATCTCGTCATGTTGAAACTCTATGAACAACTTCCACGCCTTAACAACTTCTTTGCCTGTGTTCAGAACTGATGCGGTGGAACTGAAGGCCCACGACTGCGCCGTCACATTCTTCACTTTAGGGAATTCCTTGGTTCGAGTCAGAAAGTCATAGGTAATGAAAATCCCGTCACAAGTTTCCCCTGCTGGAGGCAAAGCCTTGGGTTGTTGGGTCTGTCCCTCGCACTCGTGAATTAATATTCCACATGAAACCAACACTAGTACTACTATTGCTGCCACTGATGATAATGATGGTGATAGATATGGCAATGATGTGCTCGCCATGTCCTCTTGTTTGCAACGATTATGGTGAAAGGTGAGAAAAAGGATGCATGGTGGTTGCTAGAGAATATTTGGAAGGTCGAAGAAGAGAAGAGAGATGCATGGGGTGATATAGAGAGTGAGAAGTAGTGTAGTGAAGTGCATGGAAACTCCAAATATGGGTGAAGAATAAGTCAAACGACAACATCAGCCTTAAGTGTGCGATGTATTTGGCGGAGATAACGACTAACTAACGCCCATTTTCAAATCTCTATTTTCGCACTGATTTCAAATCATACTATGCTATAAAAAAAATATTATTCTTTATTATATGTACGCCTAATTTCAAATATTAATTATTTATTTGAAGATAAAAGGAGTTTATTTTATACATATTAATTATTTTATTCTATACATTAGAAAGCCAGTGAAAACTTTGTATAAACAGAATCTCCAAAGCTCTGTTTTATTTGATATTGGCATTAGATACATATAAGCACATAGGCAACATTATTTATAGACCTTCAATGAAGTTGACCCCAGTGTTCTTCAACCAAACATCACCTTGGATGAGGTTTTTTACTGTGAACTGGTTAGCCACGGCTGCAGATTTGATGATGTGGTAACCAGTCCAATTCACTCTTTGACTGGTACCAGCACCTGGTCCTCTGTTCATGTACTCTCCATAATACAGGGTTTCCAAATAGTCTTTATGTTGGTTATCCCATTCGGCCCATCCCTTTGGGTCAATATGCCTGTCCAGATAGGATTGCATAACGACAGTCCTCGAGAAGTTCTTCCACGGGCGGCCCAAAAAGGTTTGGAAAGAGTCTATGACGGGCGTAAGATCCTCACTGGGGGTGAGGTTACACTGTTGAATCGAAGTTCCTGTGTTTTGGTTTGGATCTGTTCGTCCTTGGGCTGTCACCATGTTTTTCTGATTTTTCATGGGCTTTCGGGCCTCTAGCGTACAGTTCTGGAAGACAGCAGCTGCGTTTCCGAAGATGAAGTCAATGGTGCCTGTAACCAAGGTGTCGCGGTAGAACTGTCTGTTGGAATGGGCGTAGAGCGTGTCTTGATATGCGTCCACGCGGCAACGATTTATCACGGATAAATCAGCGCCCACGCGGAGAGCCACTGCCTGGTGCTTTTCTGGGCCTGCTGAATTTTGAAACCAAATGTCTTGGGCTATGAACCCATCCCCAACCGCCGCTGCATACACCCATTATTACCAGGTTAAGTTTCAATAGGCCCAATACGTGTACAAAATTAAAAAAAAAAAAAAAAAGAGGAAGGCCCTTACCAACAGTAGCAGTCTGGAAAGTGCCCGTTCCGTCGATGTAGTTCAGGCTTCCGGTGATGATGGTTGTATCCATGCTGTCACCCACCAGCATCACGTTCTTCTTTCTCTTACCGATTTCAACTTTCTCTTCATACGTTCCCTTCTTCACATGAATAACATACCTCGTCTTGCTTTTATCGGGTACCGACGCCACAGCTTCGGCAACAGTCGTAAAGTCACCACTCCCGTCCTTAGCCACCACAACGTTCGGCTTGATCTCTCCGGCGGAAGACTCTAACAGCCTCCGATCCTTGCTTCCCACCCACGAGGGAAACTTCCCATTTAGCGGCACGACTTCAAGCTCTGGATTTGGAGGCAAAACAGCAACAAACATGGCTAAAGAGGTTCTTGCTCTCGAGACCAAGTCCTGAAGCTCTGCCTCCATTACCGTTCGAGCTCGCCCCTCCAATCCGTCCAAGCAAGTTACATGATTAGTGAGCACGCTGCTTAGCCAAGTGTGTGCATCTCGCGCCGAATCGGTGGTCCCTTTGGTTAGGCTAACCTTCGAGTCCCAAACTCTGTCCATGGATAACTCCATCAGCTCCACGCAGTCCCGCAAGGCAGCTTCTTCTCTTGGATCGTTCATCCTCACCCTCATGGCGTTGGTTGCCCCCATCACTCTCTCAATGTGTGAGGTGGATTTCATTAAAAAGGATTGGAGCAAGCCGAATTTGTGGTTTTGCGTGGCACTAAAGATCGGATCTTGTACCACTTCTGAGACATGTGCTAAGCAGGCTGAAGGATCAACCGCATGATCACAAACACGGTGAGAGATGGTGTTTTTGAATAAGAGGGTGGGTTTTGTGAGATAAGAAGCAATAAGAGCTGATGAAGTTAGCACAACAGCTACCGAGAAGATTAAGCAGATAGTTTTGGAAACGGATTTTCTAGGGTTGTCTAACAGAGATTGGTGTGTTGCCATGGTTTTCAGTGTGTCGGCTCTTGCTTATCTGTTTTGCTTCACTCTTCTTATATAGTTGGATGAATTCAACCACTCGTTCTGAACGAGGGTACCATGTGACTTGCTCTCTGAAATATCTATTCTGGATTTAGCTTTACAGTGATGGAAGTATGGACTCTTTTTGTATTGCACTGCAAAGGACATTCACATGCCTGATATACGACAATATGAATAAAATTCAAATTTTTTTTTTTTTTTTTTTTTTTTTTTACTTCACCTTGTACATACTTTTGTCGGGTTGAAGAGCAAATTGTAATCACATGTTGTGGACGAGAAAAATCAGTTGCAGGCCCAGTTTGCAAAATGTCGACAATATCTTATTCCTTTTTGTTCAGCCAGCTCATTATTTATTTGTTGATGGTAACCATTCGGTCAATTGTTGCTGCAAAGTTCATGATGAGAGGACAACAAAAGATTCGAAGGAAGAAGACACTACAACTACTAAGTGGTAAAATATTAGATTTTTAATCAAACGGGATTAAACAAATTTCAAATTTCAATGCCTTATTAATATTTGCGATGGTAATTTCTGTGCTTGTGTTTTTTGTGAGAAGAACAAAAACTATATATCTTTTTTTTATTAGTTTAATTGGTAAAGCAGCATGAAACATATTAGGTGTACAAATCCAAATCTTACGAGATACTCTTCGTTCAGCCTCAATAATGAATTCTTTTTTAGACAAAATAACTTAAATAAAAACATTTAATCACTAACGTTGTTGAAAATCTTAACTCAAATTTTCTTCCAGGTGTAGACTTTACTGCATGTGATGCCTTACGAGGAAAACTGCATTATTATTAATTAAGCTTTTAAAAAAAGTTAGACAGCATGTGTTAAAAACATTCATTGACGGGTCCTTCACTTAATTTCACCTTAATTTACCCATCGTACGTTGGGTTCTTCGGTTCTTTCCGATATTCACGGCTTTCTTCCATCATTTGTGTCACCACTCATGACCTCACTTGCATCCAATTTCGCAATATATGCACATTTTTCTTTTGTTTCTTGTCGTTTTTAAATTATTGCTCTACATCAAATCAATTTTAAATTATTGCTCTACATTAAATCAACTCATGTTCAAAGTACATTATTTTTTTATTTATAGATTAAAAATTGTTTTTATTTAAAGCTTTAATAAATTTTGGAATTAGTTTTTTTTTTAATTTTATATCAATTTAATTCTTATATTTAAAAGTACGTAAATTTAGTCTTTCTTACTAAATTTTATTAATTTTATTTGATATTTTAAACATGTTTTATGATAATATTTGAATTAACATTGAAGGCAAAATGTGTCAAAAGATAAACAATTTAAATACTATAATAAAATATACTTGAAACGTTATAACAACTTAATAAAATTTAGTTAAAAAAACTAAATTCACACAATTTTAAAGATAAATGATTAAATTGATCAAAATTTTTGAAGAAGAACTAATTCCAAATTTAACTGAAACTTGAAGGACAAAAACATATTTAACCCTTTATTTATTTATAAAGTTTGAATGTCAAATATTTTAAATCGAAATTTTCATTGAAAACTGTAGAAACAATTAACAAACTTGTTTCATCTAAATTTTGTATTTATTTCATGTGCACTAACATGTTTAAAATTAAAGACTCAAATTTACCAACAAACTAGGAGAGAAAATTCAACTGCATAAGATGAACTTAGATTTTAATGTAAAAAAGAGTTAAATTTAAATAAATAATTAGATAAAAATAATAAACATTTTTATACATAAAAATACAAACCCCCTTTATTAATCACGGTGTCTAAAAAGCAAAAGTATGGATCGCAGAAAAATTATACAAAAAAAAGTATAACTCACTTTTTTTTTGAAATAATAAAACTAATTATGAATAATCGAAAATAATAATAATAATTATTATTATTATTATTATTATTATTATTATTATTATTATTATTATTGCAGCATGAAAGCTACCTTTGCACTCGTGACTTTGCAAAAAAGAGAAAAAATCTCTATTATTGAACATATGGTAGTTTGTGGAGCACCATAATTTCAAATCAAGTAAAGTTGAGCACCACTTTAAAAAGATGTGAAAAGCATAAACAATCATATCGGTAAATTTTTTTATATATATATATATATATATATATATATATATATATATAATATTATAACGTTTTACAATAAAAAATAATGAATTATTATAATTACAAATTTAGACACTCATTTATAAAATAAAAACTATTTGTAACTAAAATAGTTTTTAATATAAATAATTAATCTTTGAATTGATAATTAAAATAGTTTCTAAATTGATCATTAATAATATTTATAAAATTTTTTATTATAAAAAGATTAATTTTTAAATTGATATCCAAGTGACTAATTAAATACTAATTTTGAAATTAAATTTTTTAACAGTTAAAACATTGGTGATCAATGTTTTTAAATAATTTAAAAACTAATTCATAATATACACTATTTTAATTATAAATTTACAAATCAATTATTGATAATAAAATTTATTTTAACTACCGACAAAAATTGAATTCGTGTTAGCTAATTTTATAATTTCTTTACAAAAGAATATCTCAAATACAAGTAATATATATATATATATATATATATATATATATATCAATTAATGAACTGACAAAAGAAATTATATAAATGATAAAAATGTTAACGGCAATGTAAATATATGGATAATTCTTGAACTTTTTATTTATATTGAATTTATAAAGTTATTTATGCTTTAAATCATGATTTAGTGGCCAAAAACTTTAAAAGATTTTGATTTGAAATTATTCTTCACAAATTAGTTAATTTGACTTTTTCTTTACAGAAAATAGTATAAGGGCTTAAATATTTTTGTTCAAAGTTTTTTTTTTTCTCATATAATTTATCTATGTTTTATTAAGTGTAATTTCTTTTATCTTATATTTGATATAGTCTTCTATGCTTTGTATTTCAAATGATGGGTGAATATTTTGAATTTTAAAATAGCACAATATTTTTGGACCTTTTATTTTGTTTTAAATGACTCTCATATATTTTAAAAATCTATCATTTAAAAGTCTATTATTTAATATTGAATTTTATATGACTTCTTTAATTTTATTTATATTTTATTTTTTGTAATTTAATTATATATTTTTTTTTTCAAATTTGAAGTGTTATGTAATATCCAAATATTAAGTTTAAGACTGTACGGCCTCACATCAACTTATCCTAATTAAAATTTCCCACAAATTCTAGATATTAAATTAAAAAACAAACTCAACAAACCATGTTCAAATAAAGGGGCCAATTACTACAACTTTCATTTGACAGTTCCAAGCCTGACCAGAAAAAAATAAATGTATAACAGAATGACACTTACATCCAAAAGACAAAACTCCACATTTGTTCTTCAATCATCTAACATTTAAGAGACTTCTCAATGTTGGATTCTTTTTTTTCTTCTTCTGTTTTCACTTGTGAATTATAAAAGTACTATACTGTTTTTACCTTCATGGTTTTTCAAAATAGAAATAGAAAAAAAAAATGGTTTTCCGATATCAATAAATCAATAAATTATATTTTTCATTTTGTTCTTGAAATATTTATTAAATGTTCGTTAAATGCTTTTTATAAGATTGAATTTATTGTATTTTATTTTTATTATTTTTACCTTTAAATTACACTTTCTTATTCTTGCCCTTTTATCATATAACACATTGATAATATCCAAATATTAAGTTTAAGACTTTATGATCTCACATCAACCATTCTAATTAAAAAAATTCATAAACTCTTCTAAGATATCAAATTAAAAAACAAACTCAACCAACCATGTTCTAATAAAGGAACCAATTACTACGACTTTCATTTAACAGTTCCTGTAGCTCCAACTAATAAATGTATAAACTGAATGACACTTACGTCCAAAAGACAAAACTCCGCATTTCTAAAGTTCTCATCATCTACGAGACTTCTAAAGGTTGGCTTGAGAGAATATTTTTATTTTATTTTTCCTCTTCTGTTTTCACATGTTAATTATAGAAGTACGATACTGTTTTTACTTCCATTTTTTAAAAATAGAAATAGAAAATAAAAAATTGTTTTATTTTCTTATATAAATAATTTAACAAATGAAAAAAATATATAACATATAACATATAATATTTATAAATGAAAATAAATCGTGTATGTTAAGATTAACAATAGAATATATAATATTAAAAGTAATAACTAAATTAAAAAAATTAAAGAACGTAGAATTAAGTAATATTATAAGTTATGTAAAATACAATAATTAAAAACATTATATTTATGTTATCACGTGTTAATAAGTTGTTGTAATAACAAATTATGGGAAATATTTACAATTTAATATTTTATTTTTATTTATCAGTGATTCTTTCGTGTTCTTCGTTAATTTACCTTCAACCATTTATGTTTACGGAGAAGGGAAGGGAAGATAAGGAAAGGGAATGGAAAGAAAAGGAAAAAAAAGGAGGGAAGATTAGATATCCGTATTTATTATAGAGAGTGATATTTTAATTACTAAATTTTTACAATTCTTTTTTATGATATAAGGTGTTATTTTTTAAATAATTTTAAAATATTAAAAATAAAAAAAATAAAAATCACTTAAAAAATAATATCTCATGAAAAAATTGTGAAAATTTAGTAATAAATAATCATTTTCCATCTATTATTAACAATTTAAAAGGGAGGGATACGATAGATTATGGTTCAAGTTTTCCCCTAAAAAACTAACGATTAACGGTTGCTGTTAAAAAATTAAAATTTTACAGAGAAAACAAAAAGTCATCTGTGTGATAAGCATTTCTCAGTCATTTTGATTTGAGTTATTTCTGGACATTTTCAATAGATCATTGTTTAAAAAAAAAAATCTATCTGATTTTTTTTTTTTTTCCTTTTTAAGATGTTTGATTGTGGGGATAAAGATATCCGTAAGAGGATAAACATGCAACAACAACCAAGGAAAGCACAAAGGAAGTCCCAGACAGAGAAGTTTATTTTAGATGAGACATTATGAAACATTACATCACGGGTGGGTACAAGGCCAAGGCCATACACAGAAACTTCGTACCATCCCATCCCAGATGTCTAAACCTTAGCCGTGTCCCACTCCCACACACCAAAGATTGCATTTTAGAGGCCTTCAATGTAGTTCACCCCAGTGTTCTTCAGCCAAACATTTCCTTGGATAAGCTGTGTTACGGTGAATTTGCTGGCTTCTGCTGCACTTGTGATCACACGGTAACCAGGCCAATTCACTCTCTTGCTGGTTCCAGCACCTGCTCCACTGTTCATGTACTCTCCATAATACAATGTTTGCAAAAAGTCCTTACTCTGGGCATCCCACTCTGCCCATCCTGTTGGATCAACATGGCTGTCTATCGTCGACTGCATCACAACAGTTCTCGAATACTTCTTCCATGGTCGACCCAGATAAGTTTTGATGGAACCCGCAACAGGCTTCAGATCCGAACTTGGTATTATGTTACATTGTTGAATCGAAGTTCCTGTGTTCTGGTTTGGATCTTCTCGTCCCTGGGCTGTCACCATGTTCTTCTGGTTACTCATGGGTTTTCGAGCCGCCAGGTTGCACTTTTGAAACACAACGGCTGCGTTTCCGAATATGAAATCAACGGTGCCAGTCACAAAGGAGTCTCTGTAAAACTGTCTGTTGGAGTGGGCATAGAGAGTGTCTTGGTAAGCATCAATCCGGCATCGGTTTATGACCGATCGATCCGCACCTACTCGAAGAGCCACTGCTTGGTGCTTCTGTGGACCTGCACTGTTCTGGAACCATATGTCTTGACCTATAAATCCATCCCCCACAGCAGCTGCAAAACCATGTTACCACAACTAGTTACTTTCGATTCTTACAAGTATTGGAAAATAACAGAGTAATGAGAAAAACATATATAATGAAATGGGAAAGATGCATACCCACAGTGGCAGACTTAAACGTGGTCGTTCCGTCAACATAATTCAAACTCCCGGTAATTACAGTTACATCCTTACCATCTCCGACCAGCATCACGTTCGTCTTCTTACTACTGATTTCGACATTCTCTTTATATATTCCTTTTTTCACGTAAATAACATACCTTGTCTTACCGTTATCAGGTGCAGATGCCACAGCCTGAGCCACAGTCTTAAACTTGCCACTCCCATCCTTGGCCACCACAACATTGGCATTGATGTTCAAAGCACTGGACTCCAAGAGCTTCCTGTCCTTGCTGCTCAACCATGATGGAAACTCCCCGTTCAGTGGTTCATCAATGATCGGTTCAACCCTCTGAGGTAAAACAGCAACGAACATGGCCAGAGTGGTTTTCGCTCTGGATATCAAACCCTCGAGTTCGGCCTTCATAAGGGCTCGAGCTGTCCCCTCTAACCCATCCAAACAAGTTGCATGGTTAGTGAGCACGCTACTTAGCCATGTGTGTGCATCTTGCTGTGACTCAACGGTTTCTTTTGTTAGAGTCACCATTGAGTCCCAGAGTCTGTTGATGGATAAGTCCATCAGCTCCACGCAGTCGTTCAAAGCTGCTTCCTCTCTGGGATTGTTAATCCTAAGTTTGATGGAACTGGCTGTGTTCATAGCTCTCTGAATGTTTGAGGTGGATTTCATTAAGAAAGCGTGGAGCAAATTCAGTTTGTAGTCTTTTGTTGTGGCCAAGATGGGATCTTGAACCAGTTCTGACACATGTGCTAAGCATGATGGGTTATCAAGTGAATGGCGACAGAGATGTTGAAGAGAGGATTGGTTAAGGAAGGAACTGGATTTGATGAGATAAGAACCGACGAAAGCTGATGAACATATGACAGCAGCTACAGAAAAGACTAAACAGATAGTTTTGGAAACAGAATTTTTAGGGTTCTCTAGCAGAGATTGTTGGATAGCCATACTTCTGAGTATACCACTGGCTTGTTTTGGGTATGCATCATTGCCCTTGTATATATAGGCCAAAAGACTTGATGAGATCAAATGTGTGGTTATAAATTGATGCTGTAATTTTTGTAAGATATTTTTAAATATATTCATTTCAGAATTTAAAACAATAATGTTTTTATTGCATTTATTTTACTTTCTAACTTGAAATTATATTATATATTATTATATTTGTTAAATATTTCATGTTGATTAAGTTAAATTGTAGTGTGCATTAAGTATAAATTAATTAAAGTTTTCATTAACTTAGAATAAATTAAAGTAATCGAAGTTAAAGATCGAAAGAAAGAGAGTATTGACATTTTAACACTGTAATAAGTTTATATAATAAAACGATATTCACTATTTTCTTTTACTTTTTCTTTCTTACGACAAAAATATTTATTCTTTTCATGACCTTTAAAAGATTAGGTCTTTCAACAACAAAGCGATGATAGTTTGAATAAATTGAATTAAAATTTTAAAATAGATTAACTTTAAAATTTATTAAAAATAAAGAGACAAAAATATATTTAGATAATTTACACATTTAAATCTTATTTTCTATACTATTGAAGAGTGCGTGTGGTTCAAAACTTACATATTTTTAACAGCTTTTGGTACTTTCAATAAAAAAACTCTCCAAATAATTATTTTAATTAAACATATTTATATTAATTTATTATAAGCTGCCGACAATTCCATGTGCAGTTTGTACTTTTCACCTTACATTATTATGTTACTAGGAAAACTATGGGAAGTGCAATCACGTGTATGTATTTCGTTTTCCATTATTTCCACGAGTCATAATTAGAATTGCACCTTAGTTTATGCACTTGCTCATTTGACCCACTTTCGCCATAACTTTTTTATTATCATGATTATTTAAATAAATTTAATTACTGTTTTGTTACATACATTTTGGATTTTTCTATTAAATACATGTTAATAAAAAAGTTTAATAAGTAGTTTATTCTTTATATTTTTCTTACTGACTTAATTGACTCTCTCCTAAAACTCTTTGCAGTTAAGGTTACATATAATTTCTAAAAAAGTTTAAATTACTATCATTAACCGTTAAAAAGTCCCACAAAATACTAACAACGCATTTCCTTGCAAATACTTTTTTTATCATTTTTCTTTTCATAAGTTATTTTTTTAAGTAATGCATTTTAATAATTCTAGTCACGACTGGGCCCTAACAAATAGGGTAGTGTCCAAAATTGCAAATAATAAAAGTTGATTAAGAATTAATATAAATATTTAGAAATTAATTTGTAATTTACAAAATGTTAAGAGCTTATAAATCAAATCAATTTTAAATTGACCTTAACCTATTTTATTGGAAAATTTAGGATTTATTTTTTCAATTTGTTAGTTTGATGAGTTAATTAAAAAAATTATTTTGAAAATAAGTTGAAATTGATCCGTGAATTATAAGTCGAATTAACAACTTTAAGTGAGTCATATGTATATGAAAGTATTTAGGATTTCACTGTATAACTTTTTTTTGGAAGACACTGATAATACTTTATTATTGTTAAATATAATTTTGTTTCTTGGTTTCATATGCTTTAAATAATGGTCATCCTCATACACAGTGCCTTCCTTTTCTATTAAGCCCCAAAAGTTGAAAGTGTATCTTATATCTAGCATGATTACGATCTACTGTGTCTCTTCAGTGATATCATACTAAATAAAATGTTTCCTAATTACTTTATGCATTTAATAAATTCATTTCAAGGATATATGCTTTGCCTTTACCTTGTATGAGTTTCAGGTTTAAGTTTAAGACGAACTTCACATACATCAAGGGAAAATTTTTAAAATAAAAAATTTTCGGTATTTAATTAATAACCTATTTATTTAAGAAGGGTTAAATATATTTTTGGTCCCTCAAGTTTCAATGAATTTTGGAATTAGTCTCTCTTTGAAACTTTATACCAATTTAGTCATTCATCTTTAGAAATGCGTAAATTTAGTCCTTCTTATTAAATTTTATGAAGTTTATTTGACATTTTAAACGCATTTTATGATAATATTTGAGTTAACATTGGAGCAAAAATGTGTCAAACGGTGTAAATAATTCAAATACTATCATGAAATGCGCTTGAAACGTCATATAAACTTAACAAAATTTGGTAAAAATGACTAAATTCACGCATTTTTTAAAGATGAAGGATTAAATTGGTCAAAAGTTTTGATGAGGGACTAATTCCAAATTTTGCTGAATCTTGAGGGATAAAAAACATATTTAACCCATTTAAGAATAAGGTGTTTACCTATATGTGATGATGTGAGGACATTCTATGTCCGGTGTTGAAAATTCTTCTTGTTCTCAAACAATTACCTATTTTTTTAGTGAACCAAATGAAAGTATGTCTAATGAAAATTGAATCTGATTTCTACGTTAAGTTTTTTTTTTTATTGTTATTTGCTGAGCATTACAAACATATTATTTTAATACTTTACAACTAATTTTAATATATTTTAAAATTAATAATCATCGCTATATTATTAAAATTATAATAGAAAAAAATCAATAAAAAATTCAAATTCATGAAAATGACCTGAGTTACACTAATACTTTTTTTTATTTTTACAATTATGTTATGATTTTCATGACTTTATTTTTTATTATCTGATATGATTTATTGTAAATTATTGATTAATATATTATTATTTTTCTTTTCTTAAAAAATTAATGATCTAATTCAACTAAACCAGCCAAGGGAATAGAATATGAGAGCAAAAAAATGATTCCAAAGTATAATTTTTCTTCTTTTTTTCGTTTTAGCAGTTTCTTTATTACATTTTTCAAACACGTGTCAGCAGTAGAGAAAACCATGGTAAACATCCTTTTATTTTATTTCCTCCGAAAACCACACTCATGAGAGACATCATGAGAGACAGATAGATGCATAGATATAAACATTTAAAGACCTTCAATGAAGTTGACCCCAGTGTTCTTCAACCAAACATTTCCTTGGATGAGTTGTGTTACTGTGAACTTGCTGGCCTCTGTTGCACTTGTGATGACATGGTAACCAGGCCACTTCACTCTCTTGCTGGTTCCAGCACCTGCTCCACTGTTCATGTACTCTCCGTAATACAACGTTTGCAAAAAGTCCTTGCTCTGGGCATCCCACTCTGCCCATCCCGTTGGGTCAACATGGCTCTCTATCGACGACTGCATCACAACAGTTCTCGAGTACTTCTTCCAAGGTCGACCCAGATAAGTTTTAATGGAACCCACGACAGGCTTCAGATCCGAACTCGGTGTTAGGTTACATTGTTGAATCGAAGTTCCTGTGTTTTGGTTTGGATCCTCTCTTCCTTGAGCCGTCACCATGTTGTTCTGGTTACTCATGGGCTTTCGGGCCACCAAGTTGCACTTTTGGAACACAACAGCGGCATTTCCAAAAATGAAGTCAATGGTGCCAGTGATGACAGAGTCTCTGTAGAATTGCCTGTTCGAGTGTGCGTAGAGAGTGTCTTGAAAGGCATCTATGCGACAACGGTTTATCACAGATTGGTCGGCGCCTACGCGAAGAGCCACCGCTTGGTGTTTCGCCGCCCCCGCTGTGTTCTGAAACCATATGTCTTGACCTATAAACCCATCACCCACAGCAGCTGCAAACCCATATAACTACGTCGTTAATGTTCCAAAAACTTCGAAATGTTTGTGTCATATTGTGTTTCAGATCTTTAACCATTCAATCAAAATGGTAACTTCATTTATTACAGGTAATCAAACGTACCAACGGTGGCGCTGTTGAAGGTTGTCGTTCCGTCGATGAAATTCAAGCTTCCGGTGATTATAGTTGCATCCATTCCGTCACCGACGAGCATGACGTTTGTCTTCTTCTTACCAATTTCAACATGTTCTTTATATGTTCCCTTCTTCACATAAATAACGTACCTTGTCTTGCCGTTGTCCGGTGCGGATGCGACAGCCTCGGTGACGGTCTTAAACTTGCCACTCCCATCCTGAGCCACCACGACATTGGCCTTGACGTCCCCAACCCCACTCTCCAACAGCCTCCGATCCCTGCTGCTAACCCACGACGGAAAGCCCCCATGTAAGGGTTCGTCAGTTATCTGTTCAACCTTTGGAGGCAAAACCGTCTCAACAAGAATGGCAAGAGAGGTTCTTGCCCTAGATTTCAAGTCCTCAAGTTCATCCTCCATAACACTCCGAGCCGCACCCTCTAATCCATCCAAGCAAGTTGCATGATTGGTTAGCACGCTACTTAGCCACGTGTGTGCATCTTGTTGCGACTCAGTGGTTTGTTTTGTGAGTGCTAACATGGAGTTCCAAACTCTGTCCAAGGACAACTCCATCAGATCCACACAATCCTTCAAAGCTGCTTCCTCTCTCGGATTGTTGACCCTGAGTTTCATAGCATTGGTTGTGCCCATGACTTTCTCAATATGTGAGGTGTGTTTTATGAGGAATGATTTGAGCAAATTGAATTCGTGGTGTTTTGTTGTGGCCAACGTGTGAGTTTGGGTTACTTCTGAGATATGTGCTAAGCAGGATGTAGTATCAAGTGCGTGATCACAGACATGTTTAAGGGATGGTTTGAAGACATAAGAAACAATAAAAGCTGATGAGCTTAGAACTGCGATTACAGAAAGCAGTAAGCAGATAGTTTTGGAAACGGGCTTTTTGGGCTTCTCTAACAGAGATTGTTGGGTAGCCATACTTAGATTTGGTGATCCCTTAGTTTGCCTCCTTCTCCTTTATATAGTCCAAAAATTCTTGCACGAGGATATATTCAATAATAAGAAATTAATATGTTATCATACTATGATAAAAAGAGTTCTATTAGTAAAAGTTCTTTTTTTTTAATTGTAATTTAATCCTAACTCAATTTCACAAAGTCGAGAGAAGAATTGTACTTAATTATATATGAAGAATTGATCTTAAAATATTTAAGAAAATTTATTAGGATAGGCTCTAACCTGACTTTCATACTATGTTAAAAATGGGTTTTAAGCATAATTCAATCCCACAAAACCGACTTGTAAAATAAGAATTTCATCCACTTATATATTATAAATTCTTTAGTCGACGTGGAAGTTCCAACTGCCAATAAAATTATATCATGTAATTTTTTGAAAACACTTTTGCATTTCAATTTACTCCTCGTGGTAAAATTTATAGGGGTACGATAGAATTAATTTCCTATTTAATTAGTAACTTTATATTTGTTTTTCCAGTGATGGGAATTATTTTCTTGAAAGGAAGATGCAGAGAAGGGATCTAACTAGGCATAATTTTTTTCAAAAGTTTTTGTCTGTAATCACGTCATTATTTATATTACACGTGGCTGTAATTGTATTTTAGCTCAAAATAATGTCACCGGTTCCTTTCTCTTTCTACTCATGCTGGATTCCACAAGGCATTTTTTTTATAAACAATACTCGTTTTAATAATTCTGCAAGGTATAGGAGATGAATCCAAGGATTGAAATTATTTGATTAATGCTTTCCATTAATTTAATGATACTTCTAACTTTTTGAATTGCATAGATAGATATTTTTTAAGATTAATATGAAAATAACATCGCAATTTTATATGTAACTTTGAATAAGCTCCCAATTATGGCATGTGCAATTGCGCTTTCCGCCTTACAATAATATTTTTCAAAAGAAAAGCATGGCAAGTGGAACCACTTGTATATATTTTGTTTTGCTGTTTGCACGAGACATAATAAGCGGCAATGAATGGTTTTGGATAATGAAAAAAAAAATACAGTAGAAGACATTATTGAGCAGAGGGTGATATTTAAATGCATCTTAGTTAGTCCTTGTTCATTGTACCCGACCTTAGGATTATTTGAAACTTTATTTAAACAATCGCAACTCAAATATGTTTGCATAACAAATGTGCAAGATTCATCCTTAACCCAAAAATAAAATCAAATAATTCAGGTCATTAGAAATAAGTAATTCAATTAAAAATTTTAAGAGAATAATTTTTTTTTCATAGAATTCTTGATTTTTTTTTATTTCTAGTAAATCTCAAACTTAGCATGATGTCACGTGCACAGCCTCTTCCATAAGGCAACAACATTGATTCTGTTTGGCATCTTATCCATTTGTATTGGGTAAAGTGTAATGGTATGTTGGTCATCTTCATTTTCATTCTCATTCATAACCGTGACAAAAGAAAGCCTTGTTTTTCGCTACTTCATCGTGATGGCCATTAATGTACATGATAGATTAATTAAGTGCGTTTTTATAAAACAACTTGCATTATAGTCACCATTCCTTTTCTTTTTTACTATATTAATAAAGCGTCATCAAAGTTACTCAATTCAATTTACAGAGACACACTCATCATAAGTTAAGTTATAAAATAGTAAGTTCAACTTGATTCACTTTTGGGTAAGTCATAATTTTTGTTACTCAACTCATATTGGTGATTAATGAATTGACTTACTTAAATATTTTATTTTTAAAAATTATTTATACATTTATTATAGTACAATAAAAATGAATTGACTCGATTCATTTTCGTAGTGGAATCAAAGTATTTATCTAATTCTTCATATATTATCATATATTATTATAAGGACGGAAGTTAAAAACTAAAATATCAACGTCTATAACTTGACAAATAATTAAAATAAACATTTAAACTATTCAAATATTATTTAATAATATTTTAGTATTTAAAAGATCAAATTGGGAACCTATAATTAGAAATAGTAAATAATTTTAATAAAAAAATTATAAAAATATAGTGAATAATGTGTATAAAATATAGTTATTATATTCATTGAATGAGTAGTTAGATTTAAAGATTGTTGGAAGTCTTAATAAAATCAATTTATAGTATATAAATAGATGTAAACCTTATCTTATAAACCTTTATAAGGTTGAGTTATGTTTTTTTAACATGACATCAGCTACATGAGTTAGAGTTTATCTTAACAAAATTTGTTATCGGTTAGGACTATTGTTTCATCCGCTATTGGACATAAGGAAGTGTGTTGACAGTTCTACAATGACTAGTTCTGAAGCCAATTTATAACTATATAATCTTAGCTGAGTTTGTTACCTATTGGCTTTATTGTTTCAGTATTATAGGGGTGAGAAAAGTGTTTTGAAAGTATCATTTAGATCAGTGATAAAATCAATTTATAATATATAAAAAGAGGGTTAATGATTTACGCATGAGATTAGGCGGGATGAGAAAACTCCCATATCTAAGCACACCGATGCTCTTTTCTTTTGGGAGTAAGCATTCGCACGCGGGATTTATAGTGATAGAGAGAGTACATATATACTCATTTAAAACCAGAACGGAGGGCCACATAATCATGATATATGAGTATTATATATGGATATAATATTACGCGTGGCTAGCATTTGTTGTATAATGATGGTAGATAGTAGTGGAAAAGCTTTAGATCTTATGATGGTGCCAAGCCTTCGTGAGAAATAATGAAGTACGAGGAGAAAGGGCTTTTGAATTAGAAGTTATAGGTTGTCGGTGAAGGTAAATGCAAATTATATGTTTATAAAACCATGAAGATGGTTCATAGATTTTATAGTTGTCCACCGGTGAGTAAGTGTGGACAAAAAATCTAATTTTTGATCCAATCTATTTTTGCTCCGATCTAATTCATTTAAATTTCATTTTATTAAAAATCTAATCTATTTTAATGGATTTAGATTTTTATTTAATCTACATTTTATATATTTTATGGATTGAATATTTATTTTCTAAATCAAGATTTTCAAATATGGATAGTTCAAAAAATCCAATCCAAATATTCAATTTAAATTTTTAGTTGGGCCCGACAACCCGAACAAGTCGGGCAGGCCCGATAATCCAAACGGGCCAAATGAGCCCGAAGACCTGGACGGGCTGTGTCGGTCTGACGACTCTGATGGGTTGTGCGGGCCCAACGACCCGGATAGGTTGTGCTCCACGACTTGTACAGATTGGGCAAGCCCGATGCCAATGACGGGCTCGACGACTTAGTCGTGTTAGGTCGGGCCAGGACGACGACGACTTGATCGTGTCGGGCCAGCATGACGAGTTAGACAGACCAGATCGACCCGACGACCTAAACAAGTGACTTGGCCTAGCTTGAAGACTTGGACAATGTAAAGTTTAATAATATATTTTTCATGTTTAAGAAGAAAGTCCATGGACGGGCCTTGACCCACAGGATTTTTGTATGATTTTTGGTCGTGTGGGCTTCTTTAATGGGTTTTTTTTCATGTGGATCAAGGCCTGCGTGGGCCAGAACATAGCCTTGTGGATTGGGCCAAATTGACAATTCTAACCAAATTAAATTGTGTCGGTCTTAAAGACACATATGTTTTAAAAAATTTAATTTAAATTTATTTTATAAAATAGATTCTGAATTTTGAATTTGATCTAAATATGATCTTAAAAAAATTCAAATTAATTTTACTTAAAAATAAATTTGAATAAAAACTCTAATCTAATTATTTAAATTTAAAATGAGTGGAGATCGGATCATTAAAAACCAATCCTATTGATATAAGCATAGGTTGTGCCGAGGCCACAAATAAAGTATACCCGAAAAGAGAAGCAGAGGAGAAAAGAAGTAACCATGTGCAACAGTACGAGGATTTTAGCATACTTCACCAGTAGAAATTTAAGGGAATGTAACATATGTTAATGTCGTATATTCATATTGTGTAAGCATTTGTAACAACAGTGGAATAAAACATCATGCTGGTGTAAAAGGACAGGGTAATAGATTGCAGAGACTTAGCCCACTTGCCATTGCAACTTCTCCTACGGCCTAAACTAGGAAAAAATATTATTTAATACCAATAATTAGTGTTTGGAAATGTAAAATGATTCCGACAAAATAAATTTTTATATTTTTGTAAAGAAAAAAATAAAGAAATAAAGATAATATCAAATAAATATTAAAAAATAAAAAATTAAATGTTGTTTTGATTTTTTTAATTTTCAATAAAAACTAAAATTAATCCATCCTTAAAATGTTAGTCCAAATTAATTCTTAATTTAAAAAAAATGTGTGATGTTTGATACATCAAAATAATTTAACAAAATTTAATTAAAAAATTAAATTTATATATTTCTAAAATTAAAAAGCTAAATTGATTTAAAATTTTGAAAAAAATTCATTAAAAGATAAAAGAACAAAAACATATTCATCCAAAAATAAAAAAATTGTAATGTGAAAATATCATTGTCTCTAATAATATATCTTTTTAAAACAAATAATTTTTACAAATATTTTTTATTTTTATTTTTTCAATTCGTGATTATTTAAAAAGATTAAAACAGACTCTTGGTTTAGTAAAAGGTATTAGAATTTCCGGTTTATAATTTAAAATCTGATAAAATTTAAATAAATAGTTTTTTAGGTCAAATTTAAATAACATGACTTTTATAAACTTCAGAAAATAGATATAAAATCTTAAAAAGCAGTATGACGTAATAAAAATAAAAATAAATAAATTAAAATGGTATCCTAACAAACTAAGTCAATAATACATTCTTTGAAGGAAAAATATCCAAAAACCAGACCGCCAATGCAACCAATGGATTTTATATTTCAACGTCATGATTCTAGAAGCTACGCTCTTCCTTACACACGTCGCAGTGTCATTGGCCAAGAGGTAACGCTCTCTTTGTTTTCGTACCCAACTTCATCACCGCCTCATCATGTTTTTCCTATATAACACACCCCAACCCCCTTATCATTTCCATCCCCAATTCAATCTCATATTTTTCGTTTCTGTTCAATCCAATCCTTCAAGGTATGTTTCTCTTCTCCACCTGTTTTTTCAATTCAATATTGTCTCTGGAAAATCTGTTAGGTTTTTAATTTTACGGTAATTGGTGTATGGTTCTGCGAACATGAAGTGTATCAATGTCGTTGTAGGCTTTTCGCTGCTGCCTTTAAAACCTGATAATGAAAATCTTGTGGACGTTCTTGAAATTTCAGGCTTCGATTTTTCAGTTTTGAATGTTTCAATTATTCTGATTAAGATTCTCAGTTTTGATTTCTTTGTTTGGGGACCATGATTTTTATCTGGAGTTGAACCCTAAATTTGGTCAATTATTCTAATTAAGATTCTTATGTGTTTGTGCGTGTTTATTTGGTTTGATTTCGATTTTGATTCATCTGTTGGTTGGATATGACGGTGCAGATGCAAATCTTCGTCAAGACCTTGACCGGTAAGACCATAACTCTCGAGGTGGAGAGTTCCGACACCATCGACAACGTGAAGGCCAAGATTCAGGACAAGGAAGGGATCCCACCAGACCAGCAGCGTTTGATCTTCGCCGGGAAGCAACTGGAGGATGGCCGCACCCTGGCTGATTACAACATCCAGAAGGAGTCCACCCTCCATCTGGTCCTCCGTCTCCGTGGAGGAATGCAGATATTCGTTAAGACCCTCACCGGAAAGACAATCACCCTTGAGGTGGAGAGCTCAGACACCATTGACAACGTGAAGGCTAAGATTCAGGACAAGGAGGGGATTCCCCCAGACCAGCAGAGGTTGATTTTTGCTGGGAAACAGCTTGAGGATGGTCGCACCCTTGCTGACTACAACATCCAGAAGGAGTCAACCCTTCACCTTGTCCTCCGACTCAGGGGTGGCATGCAGATTTTTGTGAAGACCTTGACTGGGAAGACCATCACTCTGGAGGTTGAGAGTTCTGACACCATTGACAATGTGAAGGCGAAAATTCAGGACAAGGAGGGAATTCCCCCGGACCAGCAGAGGCTGATCTTCGCAGGGAAGCAGTTGGAAGATGGGAGGACCCTTGCTGACTACAATATCCAGAAGGAGTCCACCCTTCACCTTGTCCTGCGTCTTCGTGGTGGTTTGTAAGTGCCATAACTCCTCCTTCTGTGGTGTTGTCTCCAAATTTGAGAACTTGCTGTGTATGGGTCTATGTTGGCCCGATCAATAAATTTGGTTTATTTTAATTGCTGTCAACAACTTTGTAATCCATTAATATCAACTTCATCCGCATTGAAATTTATTATTTTTCATGCTTTGCCGCGATGTCACCATTCTGTGCCTTAGCAGTGACCATGGTATTGTAGTGTTTAAAAGAGGGATATAAATTAGATTTGGGATTTTGTCCCTAAACCCTAAACGGAGTAATTTGGTCGTTTATATTTAAGGAATAATCCTCTAAGTGAGTTCATGTTTCAGTTTCACATTTTGGGATTGCTTTGTCCCCCTAATAAGCGAAATTACCCAATTTCTTATACTTTTATTTGGATTAATACGTCCTCGTTTTGAAAGGCGAAATTACTCCCCATGTGCAGCAGCACTACAGGGGTACAAGGCTTTGGGGAACTTTTAATATCAGGCTTGCCGGAATGCTGATTTGGTGATGTTTGTTCCTTTATTTAGTCGAGTAATTTGAAGAGGTGAGGGAGTAGTAATTTGGTACGGTGGAACTTCCATAGAAAGTATAAAATTTATAAAATTTGTTAAGTTTATTTGTTGTTAAATTTATTTGACGTATTAAATATGTTATTTGAGTATGTATTTTCATTTAAATTTGAAATTTATGTATTTTCATTTAAATTTTCTAAAACATGTTTAAAATTTAGAAAAAGGTAACAACATTTTATTCAAATGAATTGGGAGAGTAATTGATTTAAGAATTTTTAATTTTAGTTTTTATTAAATATTAAGAGATAAAAATATATTTAACTTCATTAAAAATTGATGTTTTCTTTATAGCTTATATAAGGCTTAATTTTTATTTGAGTAAAGATAATTTTACAGTATTTCGATCCATATATAAATCACCTTATCTCGAAATAAATAAGATAAAAATTACTACAAGTCCTGTAGAGGAAGTACAAACACACAGAAAAGAATAATGAATAACAAAGAAAGGTAGACAAAAGCACGAATCATGCAAAAAATGAAAATGTAAGAAAGATATAGAAAAATAACGATAATATTGATATTTTCAGTTATTTATTACTTATTTATTACGTATCAAAGAAGATACTATAAGAAAATACTATTAATGTTATATTATTTAGTATTATATTATTTTTTTATTTAAAATTTTGGTACAAAAGAATTAAAATTGTTATATTATCCATTTTCTTTTATTGATATTATCATAAAAATCCTACAAATAACTATATTTTTTTGTCATTTTAAAATTTTGGTACAAAAGTATCTGAATTCAAATCTTATAAAATTTTATAAAAGTTAATTTTTTTTATTTTTTATTTTTTTATAATTTTAACTATAATATTAATATTAATTATAAATAATATTATTATTTGTAATAATATTAATTATAAATAAATTAATTATAAATAATAATATTACTTGTAATATTTTTATAAATATAAATAGTTTTAATTATTAATAATATTATTATTATAAATATTATTTATAATGATAGTATAAAATTATAATAAATATTAATATTATAATAGTAATAACATTGTTATTATAATATATTATTATATGTTATTATTATATATTATTATTAGTATTATTAAGTAGTAAAGTTATTACTTTTATTATTATTATTATATATTTTTGTTATTAATTACGTCTTAATCTTTATTAGGATATGATAAATTATTTTTTTGTCTTAAACTTAAAAAATAGGTATATATTGATAAATATATGATTAGTTTAAATTTTCATTCCAACATTTCATTAATGATGTTCATATCCATTTAAATATATTGATTTATGTCAATCTTTGATAAAGATAAACAAATTAAAAATATTTTATTTGATTAATTGTTTAATTTATTTTATTTAACTCTTAATGTTTCATTTTCTACAACGAAGATTATTAAAACAAAATTCGGAATAAAATGAAAGATGAATTTCTTGAACATAATATGGTTATTTATATTCAAAAAGGAATAATCGAAGATTTTTATTCCGAATAAATTATTGATGAGTTCAAAATTTTTTACTATAAATTATTTTGGCTCTTCCAAAATTATTGGTCGAGATCCGTCACGAGTTATTATTATTAACTATAATTAATAATCATTACTACTATCAATTATAAATATTATTATTATTGTTTTTATTATTATTGTTGGATACACATTTTACTTTTACTACTATGTAGGAATCATGTTTCAATTATTTATCATTTTTATTTGTTCTGTTGTTCATTTATCTTTCCATTTGAACAATTATTTTAATTTAAAAAAATAATTACTAAAATTAGTAAAATAATAAAACTGAAAAATAGTTTGTTTATTATAAATAATTATTTAAATTTAAAATATAATAACTAAGAGGATAAAATTGATAAAATAAAAGAACACAAAAAATATTAATATACGTAGTTGTATTAATATTAATATTAATATTATTATTATTATTATTATTGTTATCACTACGCGATATTATTTTAGTGTTATTATTATTATCTATTATCTATTATTGTTGTTATTGTTATTATTATTGTTATTATTATTATTATTATTATTATTGTTAAACACACATTTTACATTTATTTACTACGGGGTCATATATCAATTACTTGTACTTTTTATTTATTTTGTTGTTCATTTTTTATATCTGTGTAATTATTTGAATTATAAAAATAGTTACTAAAATTATTAAAATGATAAAATGGACAAATAATTTTTATTATGAATAATTATTTTAATTTAACAAATAATAATTAAGAGGATAAAATTGTATAAACAACATAGGACACAACAAATATATATCTCTTTATTTATGTAGCTATTGTATTATTATTATTTTTATAACTACAAGATATTATTATAATGGTATTATTATTATTATTATTATTATTATAGTTAGACACACATCTTAAATTAATTTACTATGAGATTGTATTTCAATTACTTGTTATTTTTATTTGCTTAGTTGTTAATGTATATATTTATATATAATTATAGATTATTATAGTTGACATTAACTTTAGTGTTAGCATTAATATTAATATTTATAGCATAAATTTTATTATTATTGGTATCGTTATTATTTTTATTGTTATTATTATAATTCATAATAGTGTTATTATTATAAGTGTGTTTTTTTAATTATAGAAAACGTTGTTATACTAAATACTTTTGCTAAATAGAGTTTTAATCTTTTAAAATTTTTATAATTTATAATTTATATTAATATTATTATTAGTAATTTTAATGGTTAAATAAATATAATAACAATTATATTATTATTCTAAAAAAATTAAAATAAAAAAAACAAAAAAAATATTTGCACGAATCATATACTATTATAATTATTTCGTAAAATTAATTAATTATATTATATTGTGATATCAATTCTATTTATTATATTTAAAACTGAAATTATTATTGCATCACTTAGAATTACTATTTTATTACTTTAATAACAACATTTACAACAATATAAGTTAATTTTTATAATATTTTATTACATAATATTTTTATTATTTTATTATTTTAATATATAAAATAAAATAAATGGACCCGTGCGTAGTACGCATCGATCAATATCCTAGTTAATCGCTGGAACGTTATACCACAAAGTATAAATTTCAGTTCCATCCATCCTATTATTCTCATTGTGTTGTCCACTAACAATTATTTATTTACCGTAAACACTTACACATACTTTTATGTTGTTTAACCACGCAAATCAAATTTTCATCTTTTCTGTTAATAACGAGTTATGTGTAAAGAGTTAGCTTTAAAAAATAATTGGGATATTTATTTTCATTAACTTTTAAGTAATAAAAATACAGAATAATATACATATATAATAACAAAGGATATTTATAAAGAAGCTACGATTTTGCAGTCCAATCTACTACTAAAGATGGTTTCAATACCTCTGAAAGAAAAGTAATTGGAACAAAAAATTCTCTTGGATCAAATAAGCATTCAATCTGACAGGAAAACAGAACATATGGAATGAAAATGAGATACCTTAGTTGCAAGAACAAACGTGTGTTGTTGTCATGAACTTTTTTATCATAATCTAACATAAACTAAATTTCAAAAGGTGAAAGAATTATATTAAATTTTATTTATAATTTTTATAAGTGTAAAAAATATATTTAATTAAACTTTAGAAATAAAAGTAAATAAACATTTAATATATTTTGAAATTTGATATCTATTTTCTTTATAAATTATTAGTAAATATACACAATATTGAAACTTTGTTGGGCACTGATGTGAGGGAACACATACAACTTCAAGCAATTCCCTTAGATTTCACTATATCAGTGTCCGATTTGTAATCGATGTGTGGAACAGTTCAACCATCATTGTCCATGAATATCTAACTGTTGTGCTATAAATTTCTTATGGTTAATTTCTTTTATTTTCAGTTCTAATGACAGTACATGGAAAGGTAAGGGTTTATATATAAATTAATTTAATTTATATACATAAAGTTTTTTGTGGGTATTCTGGTCTTATGACCTTTTTAACAGGGTTTTTTTTATTGCGACTAAAACTTGTAGTGTGGGTCAAATGTTTCTAGATATCATTTTAAGTTGTGTGACTCAGCATATACGAACTTAGATGATATAGTGCCCATGTTCATGCTGGATAGGTATCGTTATAACAAAGGTATAAATGTGTGGTTAAAGAGTTGTTTCAGGGTCATGTGGTTGTGAATGTATCTTCCACAATGTTAGATGCAATATAATATATTTTAATTTTAGTTTTTAACCCTTCACCTAAAAAAAACTATTTACATATTTATTTTAAAATCTTAATATACTTGTTTGAATTATTAAGTTTTTTAGAAATTCAATCTTTAAAAGTGTTTTAATTTTTAATTATACCTCCAGTATAATAATTTGTTTTTGGAACTTTTATTACTAAATTTCATTTAGTTATTTCATTTATTTATAATTAAAATAAAAGTATTATTTTAAAGATCAATCTATTAAAAATCAAATTCGAATAAGCTGTACATAGTACTTAACCATAAGAATTTCTACGGCTGTATTCTTTTGTAAGATAGATTTGAAATAGAGTGGGAAGATAAATTTGTGTAAATTTAAGTAAATGAATATGTTTATTTATTTTTTAGTAGATTTAAAGGATAAGGTGAGTGAATTTGAAAATAAATTTTATAAAAGTAAGTGATTTGAGTGATGTGATAAATTAAAAAAATGTTTTAATAGATAAAATTTGAAAATTACCAAAATAATCTTGATGATAAAAATAAAATAATTATTAAATGAGATAAAATATTAAAATTTAACAATATTTTAATTATTATACATATTTATATTTATATTTATTATTATTAATTATTACATAAATAATATATATATATATATATATTATGAAATAAATAAGATCAAAATATTAAATTTTAAAATTTTTTATTTAATAAATTTTAATAAAATATTATATTATATAAAATTATTATTTTTTATAATAATAATAATATAAAAATATAATTAATAATATATATTATATATATATATATTAATTTTATTATTTATTATCATATTTAATTACTATATATCATTCATTATATATATATATATATATATATATATATTAATAATAATAACAATTATTATACATATATGATTAATTATTATATTATATATATTATTAATAATTATTATAAATACATATTATTAATTTTAATAATTATTATATATAAATATATTATTATTATTATTTTATTATATATATTCGGTAACCGGTTACATAATTAATATATATATATATATATATATATATAATAAAATAATAATGATTTATATATAAATATATAAAGTACTGTAAAAAGAAAAGAAAATATCTATTATTATAAATATCTGATGCACCATGAGAAAAATAAAAAGTGTAAGGTTAATGAGATTAAATTTGTAGAAGTCTTTTATATTACTGTAAATCTTTGTGAAAGATGAAATTTTAATGCAATTTCGCAAATTTGTTAGCTTATTTATTTTTAAATTGTTAAAAAAGTATATGAAAAGTATGGGCAATTTTGTATTTTAGGATCTTTTTGAACTGAAATTTATGAAAATGGGTCCGTTGAATTGTTTTTTGGTAAAATAGGGATAAGTTGTCAGAGTGGACGACGATATTACAAGTGAAGTCGTCCTCCATCCTGCCAATTTTTTTTTTTCTTTAAAAAAGAAAAGAAGTGAAGTCATCGTATTCAATTTTTGTGGTCATACACGCATGCAGTGTATTTTGACTATTCGATACACGGGTCTTCGTGAATTTTCTTTGATAAATGAGACTATTAAATTTTCTTTATAAATTTAGGGCTTTCCACCCTTAATTCATTCTCATTTTGATTGTTTCCATTCATTGAAACCCTTGAAGCCATGTCTTTCTGGTTCACCTTCCACAAATACGCCAAAGATGTCCTCCATTACTTCCACGCAGCCCACCTAGGCGTTCATTTTGCAAAGTTTTTCTCATTCATGTACAAGAAATACCGCCATTAGGTTTTTATCAATGTCGCAGGGAGGACCCTCCACCTCCTCCTCCGTCTTCAAATTTAGCAACATGCTGTGTATGGGTCTCTGTTGGGCCCGTAAATAAGTTTGCTTTACTTTTATCACTATCAACTTCATCCGCTTTCAAATTTAATAGTATCTGCTATTTGGTTTATCATGCTTTGCCGGGATCTCACTATTCTTCCTTTGTTACCCTAAATCCATGTTTTATTCCATTTATTTATTGTTAAGGTTATTTTTCTATAGAACACGCTATTAGGATCTCACCATTCTTCTTAGTAGTGACCATAGTTGGGATTTTGTCCCTAAACCCTAAATGGAGTGTAATTTGGTCGTTTATATTTGAAGAACATAATCGGTGAAAATCTAAACGAAAATGTTTTCCTAACACTATATTTAACACTTTACAATCCCTTCTTTAAAGCATTTTGGTTATTAAAAAAAAAGTTAACCTTTATATTTATAAAGCAAAATTATAAAAAAAAACAGTGTTTTTGTAAATATTTACTGGATGTTAAAATGATATTAACCATTCTTAAATATCAATTTGCATAAGGAGTAATCCTCTAAGTGAGTACATCTTTCTGTTTCACATTTTTGGATTACTTTCTCCCTCTAATAAGCGAAACTATCCCATTTCTTTTACTATTGTTTGGATTTCAATCCATACATAATCACCTTATCTCGTAAAAAATAAGTACCTTGGCAAGATAAGTCCTGTAATAACTCATAAATGGAAGTACAAACACAAAGAAAATAACAACGAATAACAAGAAAAGGTAGACAAAAGCATGACAAGAGTAAGAATGTGAGAAAGATGAAGGAGAGAAATAACATTAATATTGATATTTTCAGTTATTAACCACTAGAAATTTGCACCATAAAAATATAAATTTCAATTAATAATTTCAGTTTCAACCGATCATATTCTCCTTATTGTTGTCCACTAACAATTACTTACCGTAAACACTTACATAATACTTTTATGTTATCTAGTCCTTTAAAATTTAGCAAAGCAAATTCTCATCTTTTTCTGTCAATAAGAAAAGTAAAATTCATGAAAATATCTGGATGAAAATAAAATTCAAATATTGTTGGTTCTAAGTCATACTAATATGAATGAGTGACTAATAGAAAAGTACTATCAAATTAAAGTTGAAATTATCACCACAAGTCGGCAGATTTTTTAGGTACATGAGAAACTTTATAAGTTTGTTCAGGAACAGTGTACTAGAAAATTTTACAATTTTCGTAAAAAAATTACACGATAAAGGTTTTCAATTTCATCTAGAAAAAATTATATAAAAATTTGTAATTTATATCGAAAAAATTATATATTTAGTAATAATATTTGTGTTAAATATTTGTAGATACAAATTTTGAGATGCCAAATCATGACAGATAAATTTATTGCATATTTTTATTTATATTTATGTTTTAATTTATGGGTTAGCTTCCACTTGAAGAGAATTTTCCGTGATTTCCAACAATTATAAAATACAAAATAAACTTCACAGATCAAACACAGAAATGTAAAGGATATTGGGAGAACGCTTTTCTCGTAAAATTATTGTATATTAACTTTTAAGTAATAAAAATATAGAATAATACAAATAAACTTAACGGATTGAACAAACTGAATGAAAAGTAATTGAAACAAAAAAAAAAATCTCTCGAATCAAAACAAGCATTCAATATTTGATATATATCTGTCTGGAAAACAAAACATGGAATGAAAATGAGACATCTTTGTCCAAAGTATGACAAACTATATGCACAAGGAAACTCGGTCGGAAAAACACTTGCCATTATCCACAACACAATGGAGGGAAGTCCAAATGATATGTACACTGTGAATGGCATGAGTGTTGATATGCTCACATCCGCGGCCAAACATGACCGTACACATCTTTATTTTTATATTGTCGGTCCCAAGACCAGGGGACATCTGCAGAGGGAATTTTAATATTAATTAGAAGACAAGTTAAACGTTACAACAACAATCAAGTCACTTAAACATGCCAGGAACAGCTGTGATTAACCTTGGGAAGAATAAGGCAGAGGAGGGAGCTCGTAAGGCAAAGGTAAACGGATAATAACATCAGATGGTGAATCCATACTCTCCTTTTTCTGTCCAGTAAGGGTTACTAGTTTTGTTTTCTTCATTTCAGAAGATTCTTGGGCTGGCCACTTACCCTGCAATTCTTAGTTTGTTAGCATGAGTCTTCCTCACCACTTGCAGTTAAATCATTCCAATCACAAAGAACATCAAAGATCAAAGATTTGATACCTCAGGTAGTGCAACATTACAGGTACAGGAAAACACAGATCCTCGTCGTTTGAATGATGATGGTAAAAATAGCACTCCCAGCTAAAACGAAATGAATTTAAATGTTTTTTAGTGCAACCTCTGGAGAACAACATGAAATGTATTTTGACTGCAAATGCCAAAGTACAATAAGAAACAAATAATCAGATAAAACGCTCTTTTTGGCATCTTCAGATCACTGTATGTCCTTAGATAAGGTTTGGCTGAGCTAGCCAATTCTTGGGTCTGAGCAGTTAGATAAGAACACCATCGGTCAGATAACATGACATACCTCGTAGGAACGAATCATCAACTGAGTGTTATTCTTCTGAAGAGCTCCCCAGGCAGCTTTGCTAAGATTTGCCGAAGTTAACAAGAACCAACTATTTGGAAAGAGGGTATTTCCACAGTTAACTATCTATAGCATGACTTTAGCTGTGCAATACGTGACCAAAAAATTCAACAAACATAAAAACTAAAGTGCATATAATAGGTCTGACGGAGGTCTTACGCAAGATTCTGATTATTATAACGAGCGAAAGTCTTTATATGGGGCATAGCACGGCTGAAACATAGAACACATAGACATAATTGGTGAGAAAAACTAACATTTGTGCCCAATAAAAATTTGAGGAAAATTTGCTTGTAATTTCCAATCAAAATTTGTGACGCATATTCAAAATAGCAAAGGCGAGTGCCAAGTTTTCGCCCACAAAACTCTGATAAATCGGACTCCAATGAGTAGAGGTGTCAATTTGGCCCAACCCACAGGGTTTGGCCCTGGCCCATGTGGGCTAGGGCAAAAAAAGCTCACATTGAAAAAAAGCCCCCAACAAAGAAGCCCACAGGGCCAAAAACCCTACAAAAGCCTTGTGGGCAAGGGCCAACCCATGGGCTTTCATCTTTCACACGAAAAATATATTATTTTTTAAGATATATTACTATCTGTGGGATAGGACCAACGAACCAGACAAGCACGACGACCCGAATAGGTCTAACGACTCGAACCTGCCCTACGACCTCGACAAGAACGACGACTCGAACGGACCCGATGATCCAAATAGGCCCAACAACCCGAACGGGTCCGACGACCCAGACGAGCCTGAATACAGGACAAACCCGACAACACGGACGGGCCCAACGACATGGAAGAGCCCAACGACATGGAAGGGCCCGACAACCCGGACAGGCTCGATCACCTGGACGGGCCCAATGACCCGGACAGGACCGACGAACCTGACAGGCCCTATGACCCAAACAAGCCCGACGACCCGAACGGGCCTGACAACCCGTATGGACCCGACGACCAGGACGGGTCCTACAACCCAGACGGGCCTGACGACCCAGATGGGATCGACGACACAAACATGCCCGACAACCCAGACGAGCCGAACGAGCCAGATGGGCCTAACGACCAAGACAGGCCATACGACCTAGACGAGCCCGACAACCCAGACAGGCCCAACAACCCGGACGAGACAAACGATATGAACAGGCCCGACGATCCGAATGGGCCAAATGATCCAGACAGGCCCAAAACCCCAACGGGCCCGACGACCCGAACGGGCCCTACAACCCAGACGAGCCCGATGACCTAGACGTGCCAGACGACCTGAACGGGCCCGACGATCCGAACGAGCCTGACAACTCGAACGGGCCCAATGACCCAGACGGGCCTAATGATCCGAACGGGCCCGACGAGCCAGACGGACCCGACAACTCGGACGGGACCAACGACCTGAACGGGCCCAACGACCCAGACAGGCCTGATGATCCAGACATGCCCAACGACCCAAACGGGTCGTTAGGCCCATCCGAGTTGTCGAGCGCGTTCGGGTCGTTAGGCCCATTCAGGTCGTCGGGCTCGTTCGGGCCCGTCTGGGTCGTCGGGCTCGTTCGGGTCGTCGGGCCCGTCTGTGTTGTCTGGCATGTCCGGGTTGTCATGCCCGTCCTGGTCGTCGGGCCCATCTTGGTCGTCTGGCCCGTCCGGGTTTTCGAACCCGTCTGTGTTGTCTACCATGTCCGGGTTATTCGGCCCGTCTTGGTCGTCAGGCTCATCTTGCTCGTCGGGTTTGTCCTTGTCATCGGGCTCGTCCTGGTCATTGGGCTCGTACGGGTCGTCAAGTCCGTCCGGGTCATCGGGCCCGTTCGGGTCGTTCAACTTAATCTTTGACTCTGGCTTAATGTAGTATTATTTAGGGGGTAACCCACCTTAGCCCTAGCCCTAACCCACTAGAGAGGGGACTTTGGGGGCTGGGGCTTTTTTTTGGCCCCCTCATTTGGGGGCCCCCTAAAAGGGGGCTTTTTGAAGAGTGGGCCAGGGCTGACCCATGGGCTAGGGGCCAAATTGACACCTCTACCAATGAGGCTAGAAGACGATTATGACTTGATGATAATCTTTTCCCTTCCCAGCGACAAGTTAGGAAAGGGGTGAGATGAGGGTGGTCTAAGTAATACTTTCCATGAAGATTATGCCACAAACCGCAAAGAAAAATTCCTCATAGAAACAGTCAAATTTCTTTATTCAAATTCAATCAATGGGCTGCAAAAAATATTGCATGACTGGTATAATTCCAAGAAAACGTGAAAACATTAAATGCTTAAATTTTTAAATAATCGTTAAACTAAAGGGATAGCATTCATTGTACAAAGAGATACACTTACCCGCGGCCAGTATGGTCTGCTTTCCATTTTGCCCAATACTTCTTTAAAAAGGCTTTCTCCACATTCTTCAGAGGACTTGGAACTGCACTTCCAGCCGCATAACCCTATAGAACAAATAGAGGCAAAAGTTGTCAACAAAGTTGAACTTAGAAATTCAGTAACGAACAGAACTACATGAAAAAAGAAATAAGATGAAACAAAAGCTGACACTAACAAGCATGAGAGCAGATTGGAACTAAGGAGAGTAGTCATACTATAAGTTTAAATAATCATTCTAGCCAACGAACTATTTTGATACCCCAGAAACACTTGCAATATTTATGTCAGTTATAACTGTTGAATTGTGTTTGACATAGTCGTAAGTGTTCCATCGAACAATAATCACTAATTCAAGTAAAAAAGGAAAAGCATTGGTCTCAGAACCAACAACTCAAGTACATCATCAAGATATCAACAAGGGTCTGGACTTTATGTTATACACCCTGTTCATACTCATCCCATACCTATATTCGAATAGACCTTTTATATACAATAATTACTACTCCATCCATTCCTTTTCAAATATCATTTAAGGTTCTTTTGGAGAAATAAAAAATGCAATAAAATTTCTTGACTCTAACAAAATATTTACAAGATTTTCCATTTTACCCTTTTTATTTCTACGTCACAATAGCAATTAATGTTGTCTTAAACTTAAAAGATAACAATTTAAATAGAAACAAAAAGATTTAAAAAATGCGAGTGCAAAACGGAGGGAGTATTATTTTAAAAACATTGTCAATTTCCAATATAGTACCATAATTCCTAATAATGATAACTTTTGAACTCTTCTCTATGACTTTTCATGTAAAAAGCCAAACTAAAATATTTTCAGTCTTTTAACTTGTATACAAAGGAACTGACTCAATTGAGTAAATGGGCCCATGTTTAACTATTCAGGAATTAAACGGGCGAATGACGGGGCTACTACTACTCTTCTACTACATATAACGTGCAGCCTAAGCTCTGGGTAATAGGTACCTGCCCCAATACCTATTGTCATTACTAAGTGAAACAAAGATAGAAATGATCCAGACTAATTTTCAAAAGTATAAGAGAGAATTTTTAAGCATGTATCGCAAAATAAAAAATGGTCGCTGACCTGATAAAAATAGACCAGGCACGTGCCATATCCACAGATATTTGATTATGCTCCAAAATAATTTTTAAGTTGAACATGAAATGCAAATCAGAGGCAGTTTTCCTTTTTTATCTCAAAGTAAAAAACACATCCCAAACATCTAAATGTTTTACCTCTAAAGAGCATCTGACATCTTCTACAGTAGGCCATATTATTTGGGGCTCCCCCATACCAAGGGGTGTTTTATCTTTAGAGAGGCCTGCTGACATTGATGATGCTAGCTCAGTCATCCATTTTTCATCTAAAGAACCAAGGGAGGAGAACTGCAGTAGATATAAGCCAAGATCATCAAAAAAATAGTAAATGATAGATATTGCAATCTCTAAAATCTGTTATGAAGTGCTACATTATAGTCAAAAACATGAGTTGAAATGAGAGAAAATATAACAATAGTGAAACTGTGAAATACTTTAACATTAACTCTTTTCCATATAATATTAGAGTTATAAGATTAACATGAACCAACTGCGCCAAAACAAGAGTATAATGCAACCTAGCCTTGAGCCAAACTGTACCTGATAAACAAGTGGAGATTTCTTAAACTCTTCATCAAAAGTACACTCCTGGAGAAGAGAACGCAGCTTCATATGTCCCCACCTTTTCAAACTAGAACCAGAATGATATCCAGGTACAGATGCGATTAATCTAACCTGATTATAATACAAACAGCATTATGTATCCTGATGTACAGTGTATCTGACAATGGGACAAATTTTTAAACATTTCAATAAAAGAAAGGACATAATTTAATAACAATAAGTGGAAACGTACCCTTGCATCACTATAATCAAACTTCCTGAAGAAAGATGGACATATACTGACGCTTCCAAGAGATGGAAGTTTGACTGAGAACTCCGGCCACTGAGTCATCAAATAAATAATTTTATGCGTAAGATGCATAGTGCCAATAAAAAATGCCTAATATGGACATATCATAGCATCACTAATGATAATATCCAGTCAATCAATAACATCAATATCAATATCTGTTGGAAACTATTTAGCCTTCATGGGCCGTATAAGTACTTTGACTAGCAACAAGTTTTTATTATAACATGTTAAAAGCTTTTAACAAGTGAATTTTCTACAATAATCTAACTGTCTAGTAATTTGGGACAGGTTACTTAAACTAGGTTTTTCGATCACTATTCAGCATTAGTTTTATCTAATCAACTTGAGATTGTTTATTCGTCTCTCAATATAAATGAAAATTTTCAATCATTACCTTCAGCATACTGAGATATTCAACCAGGTCATTCTCAAATCCAGATCCATTGCTTGGACTATTTTGATCTTTCCATGGAAAATCTTGCATCCATAAACCTTGGCTTTTATTGTTCCAATCTACATAAATTAAGTTCGCGGTATGCACAATGACTCTCACTCCTTGAGGATATATAAGCAGCATGGCCTTTGAATGGTGTGTCCCGAATGAAATTGGCAATGATGGTTTGTGCAGAATCCACTTCGCAGGTTTGCTTCTCTAACAATCACAGAAGTAGCATAGCAAGTCAATATCTTTCAACCATTTGTACGTAATCAATCTTGCAAATAACTAACCAAATATATCAGATCTGAGACAAACCTTTATGCATTCCACCCTGCCATCACTTTCTCCGTGAATGACTAGCACATGGGGCACTTTTGAAAGTGCAGGACATGCTATCCCAGGGAAATATTGAAAGGGAGAAATACAAATGAGATCAACAATTTGAGAAACTCAATCAAAACTGTTCACGTAAGCACAAATTTCAGAGCACAAGACATGCCAGCAGCCTATGGTTGTGCATAATTGAGAAATAGATGGTCGGGTTGCCCCTTTCGGATATGCAAATATGTAAAGTAATGACTCTATAAGAAAGACATAGTGTGCACTATTTCAGCAGGAGCAAGAGGAGCTGGAAAAAAAATAATTAACATAACAAAAAACAAATGTTCCCAGCAATTTGAAAATATGACAACGAATGTCAGAATAATTTAAAATTAGTACAGAATCTCAGTAGTCTCAAGGACAAAAACGATTGTCAGACTACAAACAGGTAAAATTTTGGGGAGTAGAGAGGCAAAGGCAAGGAGGAACTGGAATATCATAACAAAAGACTCACCGGGAATCAACCAGTCAATGTCTACCATGTAGTTTGATAGAATAGCAACTAGAATATCCCCCTATCAGTGAGAAGAATTAAAATAAAATCAATGAGGAGTTCCATTATTTTCTAGCTAAAATACTTGTGCTGTGCAGCTCGAGTTGTCTTTAGTGCAAATTATTAAATTTAACCAGTTATTGAAGTAGAAAATATTTCTTTTGAGCTTTGTAGGATTGCACATTTATTCTCGACCATAGTTGAAAATTGAAAACAGTCAATCAAGTGCTACCATGAAGGACAAAAACAGATGCTTCATAGTTCAAGGCAAGAACAAATTAAAATTGGAATAAAATTATCCCTACTAACCTGAATGACATCACCTATAGAAACACAAGAAGTATTTGCCCACGGTGGTAACCCTTGCACGCGCAAAAGTCGAAAAGTGGAAGGTATTTGGTCATTAGGGACATGGAAATTACGAATGGCCTCCACACTACTGTCTTCACCCGACTGTGAATGCACAAACTTCCTTGCGTCTGCATTCCTACCTTGTTTCTGGCTGCATGTTTCAACTTTATCCTGCAGAGTTACACCCAACGCAACAATTCATTTTACAAACAAAAAAACGAGAAAAATCATCTTAACGCACGCACATTCAAGTGGCTATGACACGAACACAGATGGAAAATGTAGGATCATGACGTAAGCAGTTGAATACCCGTGAAGACCTGCCTGAAGCTTTATTTCTGAACGATGATTGAGCTTCATTGTTTCTACCACTAGAAGAGCTTATGCCACTCCCCAACACCTGATATTTAAAAAGATGGTGACCGGGAATGAGCTCGATTACGTCACCACTACAAATGGTGGCTTCTTCTTTATGATTCAGTTTCCTTCTCTTATTCCCGGAATTAACAACGATTGGGTTCGCCCCCTCCTAGGATTAACAAAGCGAAATGAAATCACGAAATGAAAAAAGAAAAAAAAAAAAAGAATTCAAGAAAGTGAAGAAGGAGTGAGTCGTAAAGGCCAATACGACGAGCAAATTAGCGGAGCCATCGCGAGAAGCGGTTAAGGTGAGGTGCTTGCGGCTTAGCCTCTTGTCCGGAACAGGAATGCTGTTCCGCCCAATAACGTTTGTGCCGTCTGTGATAGGTAACTTCGGAACTGAACCTTCTTCCTCTAAACTTTGGTTCACCGGAATCAGGTATCCCACCTCCGACAAAGACATTTAAATCAATGCCTCGCGACGAAACACACTCACGATCTTTCACAGCCCTCACAAACGCTTCCTTCTTCTTGCATCTCAAACTCTGAACACCCAAACACAGCCCAACAACGTTACGCTGGACCTTCATTCAAAAGCCCAAGGCCTTCCTTCAAAAGCCCAGATTCTTCTGGACGGTTCATGGCCCATTCTTTTCTTAAACGGATTTGGCGAACCCACTCATGGAGGACACTGGTATGGTATCCATGGGTGTTCTCTGTGCAGACCGGTTAAATTTTGAAAAATAAAAAGTCCTTCCAACAGAATGTATAAATAATAATGGAAAATGATACGTTAATAAAGTTTTTTCTTACAAACTTTGAGAAACTACTAATTTGAGTAAAAAAATATTATTTTATTATTTTATTTTAACTAGAAAATAAAAAAGAATAAAATATTTAATTTTATTTAGGGAAAGTTTGTCGACTTTGTCAAAAGATTATTTTCCAATAATAATACTCCGATTGATTTTTAATGTAATTGATTTCAATCAAAGCAAATCAAGATTCAATTATTCGATCAGAATCGACTAGAAGGATTGTTCATTTATTTTTAGACAGCTTAGAAAAAGAAATCATAACGAACAAAATAAATTTATACGATCTCAAATCGAATAAGTTGAACCATGATCACTATGTATAACAAAAAGCAATATTATCTCTCAAAACTTCATTTTATTTTCTAACGTGGCATTAAGTTTTTAAAAAATAGTATTGATAAAATATAGTCATAAAAAAGTAAAAATAATAATAATCAAATTGAGTTTATCAAATTTTGTATATAAATAAATAATTCATTTATTACTGAGTATCTAACTTGATTTTTTTTCTTTGGGTACACTATAAAAAAGATGTTGTAATTATAAGATTTAGCAGTCGAGACAGTCAAAAATCTTACATTCATTAAAAATAAAATAATTTTATAATATATTAGTGTCCTTATTTTATTATTATTATTAATTAGTTTTATGAAATTGAATTAGATTTAACTTTAATTTCTAATAAAGACTTATCAAATATTTTTAAAAATATATAAAAATAATAATTTATATTAGACGCTATATAATGTTTTTATTTCCATTCTTGGATTCTACATATTATTTTATTTTCATAATTAGAGATTTTGTTGTGTTTGCATGTTATTTATGGTAGGAGTGTTTTGTTGCTCAATTTAGTCTAATTGTTCACAGTTACCTAATTAAGCATAAAAATCAAAGTTTGATTTGGTTTTACTTTAAAATAAAATTCAAATAAGATAAAGCTAATGTTTTGTGGATTTCGTTGGAAAAATTATCGTGATTTATGTTACTTTAAAATTGCAAACATTTTATGGTGAAAAATATCAAATAGATAAACATCTTGTATAATTTTCTTTATTATATTCATAAATTAGTTTTAATTGATTTTAAATTTTTTTTAGGGAAACACTCTACTCTGTAGATTGAAAATGTATTTTTCTTTCCCTGTTGTCAATAATTGATTTGATATTTTAGAAGATTAAATTAAAATATTGAATAATAAAGTGGTAGGGTTGGAATGATTTTTCTAGAGAATAGATTTTTATTGTAAATAGCATGTTTGATGATGTAAATTGACCACACTAATAAGGAAAGAGAGAGGGAAAACAGTGATTGGGGATAATCATTGCCGACTTCTATACATACAAACTTAGATCAATAAACCAATGTACGACATCACTTTTCTTTTTTCCTTTTCTGAATACGACACTCTTATGTTACATCACTATAAATACAAAACAAAATACTCATACAAATACTAATTATTGAAATGAACCAATAACTTTATTTATGTGAAACCAAAAATTGAGGTTCTTGATTTTATTTTTTTAATGTGTGTTATGTTTCAATCGATTTTAACATAAAGACTTGAATACTTTTTTCGTTCTTATTTTTGTAGTGTTTGTTGGGGATGATCCTCATTTTCACCAGATATTTAAAATAGTTTTTATTTTTGTAGTGTTTGTTGCGGATAGTTCTCATTTTTATCAAATGTTTAAAATGGTCCTCATTTTCGCAATTTGTGTTTAATTTAGTCCTTTTTTGTGACGCCGTTTAAATCAGTAATGGAACATTGTACATCTAATTACTACACTTGTACAGTACATATAATACACCCTAGTACAATGTAATACAAAACAGTGTCCACTTGTACAGTGTTTTGTTACTGATTTAAACGGCGTCACAGAAAATGACTAAATTAAACACGAATTGCGAAGATGCGGACCATTTTAAACATTTGATAAAAATGAGAATCATCCGCAACATACATTATGAAAATGAGAACCATTTTAAACATTTAGTAAAAATAATGATCATCCAAAACAAATACTATAAAAATAAGAACGAAAAAGATATTTAAGTCTTAATATAAATTAACTAACAGTAAGCATCTATAATGTGTTTCTTATAATATATTTCACTCTTTTCTTTTCTTTTGGTAATTACCTATAATATCTATAACTACTGTAAGTAAAAGTAATGTCTAGTATTCTTTTTCCACATTTATTTTATAAGTTTGGCACTTAGCAAAACATCATAATTACATTACTATATTATATTTTAAATGCATATAAAAAAGTAGCCATCTAACTGCATAAACAGCCCATTTCGAAATAATTGTACAAAATATCATTTCTTATTTAACTTCAATCATTGTTTTGAACATTAACTAATTGAGTTTTTCTCTAGTCACCGATAACTAATTAAATATAATTTGCTGATAAAAGAAAAACTAATTAAATGTAAAAGTATTGATTTTTGAGTGAACAGATGAAATAATCTTTTAATACTCAAATTGATTTTTAAATATCAGCTAATATTCATATCACTTTCTAATTCACAAAATTCACATCGATTTTTTTAGTTAATTTCTAAAAAATAACTTTAAAAGGTTGATTTAAACTAAAGTAAATTGAAGTGGGGTATCTATTATTAATGTTTTATTAGGAGACAAAGGTTCATTGTAGAGTTATCAAAACGGATAATCTGATCCGACCTGACTCAATCCACCATAGGTTGATTATTTAGTGAATCAACCCAACTCAGTTCACTTATTAGTGAGCCAGAAAATTTTTAACTCGGTTCGGTTCATCACGGGTTTGTGGGTTAAACAGGTTGACTCACGGGTTCACTTAATTAAAAAAAATACTAATTTTTTTATTTTTTTTGTGAGTCAAAACTAAATTATAATCATAATTAAAATCTAAATAAATTTTAATACAATCTAAATACAAATCAAAATCACAAAAATACAAATTATCTTTGTGTTGGTTAAAAAAATAACATAACATGACCCAGATGCAAAGTTTAACGTAATAAAAAAAAATACTTATATGACCATTTATTTGTAGGTTGGTGAGACAATCCGGCTCACCATGGGTTCTAGATGAGTCGGTCAAAAATCAACCCGTATTAAAATTTGTAAAAGAATTTTAACCCAACCTGACATTAATCCGTAATGAGTCTGATTGGTTCGTGAATTTTAATCTATTTTAATATCTCTAATTATAGTAGGATCAGTTGGAGGATAAAGATAGGAATAAGATGAGATATAAATATTTATAGGTGGTTAATTCAAATATAATTATTTTGATTAATGTTTTGATCACACATTTTTTTAATGGGTTTATTTTTGTGTTCCGTGAAAGGGATGATTAAGGAAGAAAAGTGAGTGAAAGAATTTGAAATTGAGAGGAAGGAGAAGCACCAACAAAGCACATGAAAGAATCGGAAAAGTGTGTGGCAGAACTCAACATTGCTGAATTATATGTGGTGGGGTATCACACATTCGTTCATATTAAATCTGGAAAGTGAAATCATTGTTATTTAAGGCCTCATAATCATTGAGGACCTGCAAGAGGCCCAATGCTTACGTCACTCCCAAAATCGCCTACTTATTTCATTAGAAAATTAAATTGAATTAACCTCGGAAAAGAAATACTTATTATGATTTTAAATAAACTTAAGCTTACAATATTTTACTTTTATTTTATTTTTAAACTCCTAAATATATTCACACAAAGTTTAAAAAGATAATTTAAATATTTCAGCAAATTTTTCTTATAATTCAATTTTGGTCAAACACTTTCGAATTCTTATTCTAGCTCCAATCACTTTATACCACTATTTCCATGCATCGTGAGATTTTTTTAGCCATTTAAAATGAAAAAAAAAACATGTAATTGTTTTTAACTTTCTTTTATCAATGAGGAAGTAATACTTTCAAATTCTTATCTTTTAAGTTAATTTTATAACTTTGAAGTTCTAGTATAGAGAGTTGAAATCACAACATTGTTTCTCTCCCTTCAAACTTTATCACCATTTTATCATTCACTTTTTTTTAACTTAATGTTTGGATTTTATTAATTTTAGTAGTACATGAAATCATAATTAAAGAAATTAACTTATTTCAATAACTCGTGGTAGTATGACTTTTTCTTAATAAATTATTTATCAGAAAAGGTGATAAAACAATGAAAAAACGGTTAAACATTAAAAAAATGAATTTCTTAGATTGCATTAAGGTTTAGAAAAAGAATATGTGGGTATTCATTCAATTAGAATGAAGTTATTTCCTTAAGAGTTTTTTATTTTAAAAAATATTTGACATTTGACTCAACCTTTTCTTTTTGTAAAAGACAAACAAAAACAAATTTAGGTTAATCTTTCTGTTAATGTCATTGAGAGATTAAGAGTCCTTTGTTAAAAGAAAAAAAAAAGTGAGAAAGGAAAGAAAAATGGTCACATGATGGTTTGACAGAAATGAAGGAAGAAAAAATTGTGAAAAACGATATAATAGTGCGTGAATATTCTCTACTCGTAAAATCAAGAAGAAATACACAAAAACAACAAGACGAAATAATCACTCATGTCAAGCCAGGAAAGAAAATATTTATAATCGAATATAGATTTTTTTTATGGTTATAATGAATTATGGTTTCTAATATACAATAAACGTATTTTTGTATTACAATAATTAATAATATAATAAATAAATAAATTAACCTTCTTTCTATACTCACCTATTTTAACTAAACCTGTTTTTTCCATCTTGTTTGCATTTTTTTTTGTGTGTTTTAGTCTTATTACTTTCTTCTTTTAAAATCTTTAAGAGAAACTCTTAAAAACTAAAAGAAAACAATAAATGAATTTATGTAAGAAAGAAGGCTGATTACTAAATAACTAAAATAAATTTATTTAAAAGGAAAAAATATTTAAATAATGATGGATCACAAGAAATAAACTTGAGATTAATATAGTAGTACGGGTACGGCCTATAATTTTATCATAATTGAATTCTAATAGTTCCTTTGGATCCTTTGGATCATTATCTGTATTCAATTATTTATTTCATTTTTTTAATTTAATAAAAAATAAACATATTCTCTATTTTTGGTGTATAACAAGGATCAAACTCACAGAACATTTTCTTCTACTTCTCTATTTTCTCAAATGATGGAAAATGTATTCTCGTTCTCGTTTTTTTTTTTTTTCAAAATGTATAAAAAGAAAGTACTCTTCCTACATGTTGTGCATAAAATTGGTTGATTTTATGAAAAATATTTTAGAAATTATATGGATAATATTAAAAAAAAAATGTTGAAGAAGGTGGATGGGCACCACATGGTTTGTGCATTTAATTAACATTGTTGTTCTAATACAAAAATACACATGTCGGTATACATACATATATATATATATATAGTCTGGAAGGGTCTTTTGTTGTGGTTGAGAACAGAACCACTTGCACTTTCCAACATCATACACAATCACCATCACAAAACACAACTATTTATCAAACACCAACTTCATTAATCATTCTCATACATACATTCGTATAGTCATAGTTCTGTCCCTTCACTTGAATATAGTTGTGTGAGAAGAATATGAATTCGGGTAGTTATGGCCTATTCTATCAACCATTAATCATTACATATAATAAATAGGGTCTCATATGTGTGGCTATGGATCAAATTCAATACATCAAAACCAAACATACATGATTCTTTGTACTCTTGATTTACTACCACCTCATAGATTCTCTGTCCCGCTTGCAAATTTATTTATTATTTTTTTAATCATCAATAGATAAGTGGTGTGTTTTGTTGTGGATGTAATTAAAAATCTATATTATGAGATTAAGAAAAACTCTTACACTGTTTCAACCAACAAGAAATTATGTCAAAAATAGTACATAGACCATTTTTAGATTAATATATAGTTTTAAAATTCTCTTTATATTAGAAATCTTGTGTCAATCAAAAATAAAACGGTATATAAAAGTTAAAATAAATATTATATCACAAATTAATTTTGTAAGATTAAATTAGATTTAATTTTTTTTTCATTAATACGGTATTTGATTCATATTAGAGTCATAGTTAATGGTCACATTTGTTAATAAATTATTATTAAATCACGTGTGAAAAACTAGTTAAGATGTATATTTATGTTGTAAAATTGTAAAACTAGATATTAGTAGGTGATCTCATAACTGTTATAATAACCTTACAAAATCGACAAGTGTAAGGTGAAATTTTCACTCATTTATATATTAAAATTTTTTGAATTATCTTTGATCAATGTGATACTTCTAATTATATATGTGTATGAGTTGAACTTAAAAGTAAATTTTTAAAACATTTGATATATATATATATATATATATATATATATATATATATATATATATATATATATATATGTATATATATATATATACATATATATATATATATATGTATGTATGCAAAACTTATATTATGAATCAATGAATATGTTCGTTTTTACCGGTAATTATATGTTTATCTGAGAGGGTACGTAGGGTCTGGATGGAGGGTGGGTCCTGTGGGGAAATATTATTTAAGTTCCCGAGGAAACGTGAGTAACCAATTGCAGTCATGTTTGTGAGGAAGCAAAAGGTGTGGTTTTTCCATAAAAAAAATGAAACATATACCTGGTCATTGTCGATGGAGATAAAGGTATAGAGGCAGTTATACTGTATGATGAAAAGCGATTAGAAAGATATTTTGATGTTTGGGAGGAGGTGAGGCATGAAGCAATGAACATGCACATGCCCTTGCCTCAAACTCTATTGTGTGCCGACATGAATTTTGCGTAAATTATTTTGTAGTTTTTATGCAATAATATTTTATTATAGAAAATTATTATACGATCTTAATATTTATGATTTTTATATGTTATAATTACACATTTATGTTTATAAATTATAATAAGATACTAACATTGATTCATGAGAGATTTAATAATAATGTGTTTTTTTAATTTTTGTTTTTCAAATTCTTTTTTTCAATGTATGTTTTTATCTTTGTTACTTCTCTCATACTTTATTTTTTGATGACTTATTGTGAGAGAACCTTATGATTAGATAGAGAACCCTAATATTCTTTTATAAGCCAACATTCATCAAGTTGGACTGAATTTTATTTTATTTTATTACGACTTCTCATAATAATCAATAAATTCTTGTATTTTATTAAATTACGATTGAACCATCGTAATATTTTAAATGAGTCACATAATAAAATTAATTCGTCAATTAATTTTAATTTGAAAATAGGATTAGCTCCGCGATGTGCCATTCTGTCAGTTCATTTTCTTTGCTTAACTTTTACACCCAATCAAAAATCCCGCAAACTCCATTTCAGACAGTAAAAATCAAACACACCGAAATATGAATAGAGTATGGTTCTCATTCCTCCGAGTCTCTCATTTTCCATCTCTATTCTCCTATTACATCAAAGAGAGACAATTCATGATTAAGGAATAGACAAATGGCTTCATTTTCAAACAAATTGACAACATCTAATCATCTATCACACCAGATACACAGGTTATATATAGTAAAAAAAAAAAACACCTAAAAATTATAAAAGATCTAAGCCAAATAGTTAGAGAATAATGAAACACTGTTGACTTCTCATTGATTTTAAAAATCAGTTTGGCTCTGGGAACAAGGTTAACAATAAATAAAAAAAAAAGAAAAAAACTGTAAATTACTTTAGCCATAGAATTTAGAAGCGAAATGTTTGCTTATGGCATATACTAAACAAAATTGAATGTTCAAGAAAACTCGAGAAAATGATTTATATATATATATAAATAAAAGTAAATACAAAAAAAATGATAGATATAATAAGGGGGTATTTGGGTGGCCCGACCAGATATAAATGTTGTCTATATACTTACAAGATGCAAAAGGTTGAATCGCATAAATTCAACGCTATAACATTGAAGTTGAAACGAAAATTGTAAAACCCAAATGTAGTTTCCGAAAATAGGCTTCCTCTCATCGTGTCAGCCGTGTGTCAACCGTGTGAAAAAGTAATAGGATTGTGTTACCACATGAAAAATTTTGAAAGAAAAAGTGATTTTGATTGGTGAGAAAGTGTGATGAAGATGGTGAAATACTGAGAGAGAAAGTTGATAGTGAGTCTTCCTATTCATATATATTTTTAATTTGAAAGAAATCAAAAGCTAAGAAAGTACAAGCTTAAACATTGTGGTTGTTATGAGTAATTTTTAATGATTGACTTTATTTACAGTGAACTCTTTTAATTAGGTAAAATAAGTGTTTTTATCCGGTAATACAGTGATTAACTAACTGTGGTTAAAGGTGTTAAATTTGTTTTTGTGTTTACGCTATTATTTTTTATCCATGCAGAGAGAGTGTAGGTAGAGTTGTCAAAATGGGTAATCTGGCTTGACCTGACTCAATTCATCATGGATTGATGATTTAGTGAGTCAACCTAATCTTAGCGAGGGAAAAAAATTCGAACCTGATCCGATCACCATGGGTTGACGGGTTAAACGTGTTAGCTCACGGGTTCACTTAATTAAAAAAAATACAATTTTTTTATTTTTGTCAGTCAAAACTAAATTATAATTCTAATTAAAATCTAAAGAAACTTTAATACAATCCAAATACAAATCAAAATAAAAAAAATACAAATTATTTACGTGTAAAGCCCAACTTAATAAAAACACTTATGTAATTCTTTTATTTGTGGATTGGTGAGCTAACTCGGCTCACCACAGGTTCAATCCGGATGATATGGAGTCTAGATGAGCCGGATCAAAAATCAACCTATATTAAAATTTGTAAAAAAATTTAATCCAACCCGATCAAAACCCGTGAGCAAAGTTGATCGCGAGTTCCGACCCAATGACAGCTCTAAGTGTAAGTTTCCTTTATTTTTACGTGTGAACGTGTTCTGCCCCATTTTTAGCAAGTAATAAGGAAATAATGGGTGGGGCAGGGACATGCAGGTCGACCACTTGTGACACAGGATCCATTCAATTCATGAATGTTTCTTTACTTTTTGTGTACTCTTCAAATGAAGTGAGTTCGCATGTTCTCTATTGCTATACTTTAAAAGGAAAAAAAAAAAAAATAAAAAAAAAAAAAAAAAAAGATGCAGACAGTAGATATATTTTCTCTGATAGAGCCACGAGCCGCGTGGTCTTCTCTTCAGCATAGGCTTTCAATCATCTAAATGTCCTTCACATTAATGTTCACAATAATTGATACACTTGTTGCCTATAAATTATAAGCTCCTCCACCATTTCCAATACCACATTCTTCCTTACACACTGAATCGAAGCTTTATTCTGTAAGTAACCCCTCCTTCTTCCATATCTCTTTCCTCTTTTGCTAATTTTCTCTTTGTTTTTTTAAATACTACTCTAAGCAGAGCAAACGAGACGTTCCCAAAATTGTTTACATAACAAGTTTCTATGATTCACGTGTTTAAATTCTCGCTCAGCGTTTTAGTGTCAATTTATTTAGTTATTTGTATGACATGAAACTCTAAACGTCGTCATGCATGTAAAAACACTTTTCATCATCGTCGTCATCATTGTTTTCTTCTTAATATTGGGATTAATATATTTTGGGCATTGAGAAAGAGTGGTCCATGGGTTATCTGGTTTATATGCATAAACAAACCCAATCGGAGTGAGCGATAATTAATATATAATCGAAGGATATAGACATTTGCAATTAGCCAAAAACTTTAACATGTTATGGAAAAATCCGAATCCATTGATTATAAATACAAAGAGGGAGGTTGATGTTACCGTGCCTTGTCCAAGTTTCTTTTTAACGCTTCCATGGAGACGCAAATATTTTATTCCTAGCCACAAGCCACCACACATTAAATATTAGTTTGTTTCGTTGTAGTTGCCTCTTTTGGAAATTGGACCATGCAAATCAGAAAACATACCAAGTTCTTAAAAGGGTTTTTATTTCTTTAATTTAAATTTGTTCGAGAAGTTTTAGGGAAAAATATATGGTCCACTTAATTTTGTCAAACCTAGATATTTTTTTAAAGTGAGAGCCTCGGATATATAATCAACCCCAATAAATAAATAAATAAATAAATAAGTGGGTCTCCGTGGCCTTCCAAAGGAGAGTGTAGATTCTAGGATGAAATCTTAGTTATAAAAATAACTCATTTATATTGAATAATAAAATAAAATCTAACTTAAAGAATTTAATTAAGATCCTTTGGATGATGACGGTAGAACTTTACAATAATTTTTAAATGCAAGGAATCTTGTACCGTCCTAACATCAACAGTTAATTGAGCATATGCTCATTTGAATTGAATATATTCCTAGGGTTTTAAAAAAAAAATGAAAGCAGTTTTAAATACTATAATGTTTTTTTTTTAGTCTGGAGAAAGAGAGATAGAGAAAGCGACATATGCATGCATGAAAAAGATGTGTAAAAGCAATAAAAGAAGAAGAAAAAATGTTCATAAAATAGGGGTTGTTAAAAGAATATGTAAAACCAGTAAAATAAATAAATAAGTTAGAATTTAGCAGTGTGAAAGAGAAGACATAAGAATAAAGGAAGGGAATGGATCTGTCTGAAGAAAAAGACATGAAGGTTTGCTTTGTCTCCAAAGTGTAAAGCGTTTTGATCGAAGGCGAAATAAAGAGAAAAGTAGAAAGCAACAAAAAACGACGTGTCTTTATCTGTTTTTGGTGTTCATCGGAGAAAGCCTCCACTAGTTTACTTTTCCTTTGACATCCCCTCCTCACCTTTTTTCTATCAGAATATGGACTCCGTTTCGGACCCACCCTTTCACGAAGCATACAAGATCCTATTTGACAAGACCCGAAACACCATTCAAGAGAATAATGGTTTCGACAGCGATGTCGTGGTGGCCGCCGAGGAATGCGAGCTTCCGGTCATCGATCTCAGCCTCTTAGAGGACCGTGACGAGACTTTGAGGGAAGAGTGCAAGTCCCACATCGCTAGGGCTTCACAGGAGTGGGGTTTCTTCCAGGTGGTGAACCATGGTATTTGCAGTCATATTTTCAGCAGGTTAAGGTGTGAGCAAGAGAAAGTGTTCAGACAACCCTTTGAAAAGAAGAGCAAAGAGGAGAAGTTCTTGAACTTCTCCGCCGGAAGCTACCGTTGGGGAGCACCCACTGCCACCTGCATCAGACAGTTATCTTGGTCCGAAGCCTTTCATATTCCTCTTTCTGATATACTAGGATCATCTGGATCAAACTCTCTCAGGTACATTCATCTTATTCTTGCTTCCCTTCTATATCAATCCAAATATGTAAATTTCAGAACTTTCTTCTGTAGATAGAAAAATTAACAAGCTGTTGTGTTGTGTCGTGTGTTGACTTGCTTTTTATTACTGTTATTAATGAGTAGCTGCATGCATTTTTATAATTATGTACAATGTAAATCCACATGACGCAGACATTGCTTTGTTCCTTGAATTTTGATATATGTGCACATGGTTGCTACTTTTATGGTTCCCTGACCGATGAGGTGTAGCCGAAAACTCTACAGTGATGGAAACACAGCGAATTTGGATTCTCTTTTGAATTTTTTGTGCTGGACCTCTATCTAGTCTTGATAATACATCGATTATCACTCATTTTGATGTTTTAAAATATATTAAAAATATATTTAAAATATCAACCTAATATATTTTTAATGTTCAATATATAATAACACCAAAAAATCAGTAAAAAAAAATCTGGACTTGACGACAGCGTTCTATGGTAATAAATGAATTTATTTGTGCAGTTGGAGAATTGAAGAGTTTGCGACAAGAGTTTCGAGGCTTGCAGAAACATTAGCCGACATACTGGCGGAGAAAATGGGTGAGAAGTCAAGGTTCTTTAAGGAGAATTGTTTGCCCAACACGTGCTATCTCCGACTGAATCGATATCCTCCGTGCCCTACTGCTTTTGGGATTCACGGTCTGATGCCACACACGGATAGTGACTTTCTGACCATACTGTATCAGGATGAGGTTGGGGGTTTGCAATTGGTGAAAGACAAGAAATGGATCGCTGTTAAACCAAACCCCGATGCCCTTATAATCAACATTGGCGACTTGTTCCAGGCATGGAGCAACGGTGTGTACAAGAGCGTTGAGCATCGAGTGATGACCAACCCGAAACTGGAGAGGTTCTCTATGGCGTATTTCTTGTGCCCTTCAAATGACACTGTGATAGAGAGTTGCAGAGAGCCATGTATTTACAGGAAATTCAGCTTTCGTGAGTACAGGAAACAAGTTCGGGATGATGTTCAGAAGTTGGGTTCCAAAATAGGTCTGCCTAGGTTTCTTGCACATTAAGAATGTTTATGAAAGAGAGAGGTTTAAACATCGTAGCTGGTTTCGGTCTGCATGTTTGATGCTGTCTCATTGTGTCTGCTGTGATTTATGTATATACCATTTCCATTTATTTTACGTTCCCATTCCCCTTCATGGAATATTAACTAACCATGTATTTCAATGGAGGGACACACTGAAACTGCAAAATAATAATTAATAGGAAAATTATCTTTTGAGAAAAAGTATTTTGACAAAGTTGACAAACTTTCTTAAATAGAATTAAAATATATTATTTTTATTTTTTAACCAAAATAAAGTAATAAAATAATATTTTTTTTACTCAAATTAGTAGTTTGTCAAAAAGTTTGTAAGAAAAACTTTGTTAAGATATCATTTTCCTAATTAATAATACAATCAAATATAATATACTCAATTAAAAAAATATAAGAAGAGAGTGTTTATTAATAAAAATTAAAAACACTTAATTATATAAAGAACATAAAATTTAATTAAATATTTGGGTCAAGTATGTTTTTAATCCTTAAACTTTAATTTAAAATTGAAATTTGACCTTATCCGAAATATCAATACATTTTGGTCCCTAAACTTTAAAAATGAATGAATATAGTCTTTTTAACTCAATTATGTTAATTTGTTTTGAGGAGTTGAACGCATTTTTTAGTAGATATTGAACCAAGAATGTGTCAAACAGTGTAAAAAACTCCAATACTATCAAGAAAAGCGTTCGACACGTCAAAATAAGGTTAACATAATTGGATTAAAAGAACAATATTTATTTATTTATAAAGTTTAAGGACCAAAATATATCAAAATTTCATACAGAGACGAATCCCAATTTTAGATTAAAGTTCAAATATTAAAATCATACTTAACCTAAATATTTTGATAACTCTATTTATATATGCAAATTAATACGTGTTATTTGTTGTTTCAATCATTGGGCTATTAACAAAACTTAGTAATTGCAGATGAATTTTACAGATAACCTTTAATGGATTTATTTTTCTCGATAAAATTACAAGAAAAGATAAGAGTTTAAATTTCACTTATTTAAATTTTATTTATTTTAACTTTTTTAATAAATTAATTCAAACTTTTTACATCTAAAATTCTCATTCTAGATAGAGCATTACAATTTCTATTATTATAAAAATTAAATTTATACTTATAAATTGATTTTCATTGAACACTAAATAGTTTTAAATATATTTAATGTAAGAGAAGAAACATAAATGTGAGAGTGTAGGAAAAAAAATTTAAGAATTAAAATTATACAATTTAAATAATAAAAATACGCTCACCGTTATTCAAAATTTCAATTTATTCTAAAATTAATCACAAGATAAAGTCATTTAATGTAATTTTCAACATGTTTATTACAGAAAAGTTCAAGATTTTGGAATTTAAAATGTTATATTATATATGATTAATCACACTATTAGTTTTGAAACTCCACTTGGAGTCTTTACTTTTTGTCTTTTAAAATGTTCAAAAGTTGATTAAATTTTTTAAAATAATTGCCAATAATTTTGAAAGATAGGACGATAAAAAAAAAAGTGTTATAAAAGGTTTGGTTTACATTGATTGAACTTGCTCACTAAATTCTAGAAAATATGTTATTTAAAGGAGTGGTCTCCATAACACAAATCATTATTAAGTAGTTTTTGTATAATATTTGCTATGAAAAGTAAGGTATTATACTTTAATGACAAGTTTCGTTTTTATCCTCAATAAGATCTATTTATACATATGTTAAAGAAAAAGGTTAGGATGTGATGGGTTTATGTATATATATTTTTTCACATAGGTTGGTTATATTTATATGGTTATGGTCATTGAGAGAGTGTAGTTCTATATGATTATATGACATTAGTCTTATACATATAAAACCTTTGACACTACTTTTACACAAAAATCTTAAGACAATATTATTATGGGTTTTTATTTTTATATAATGTTTAACTTTGTCTTTTTTATCCTGTGAAACTTTTTTAACTCACACTTAGACTATTACCCATAGGATGCAAGGCTTATAAAGGCAAATGCTCTTAAAAGTTTTCGAAATGTACATTCTGGAAATCAATTTTCCCTTATTTGGAAATTTTGAAGGATGGGCGAAGAAATTGAGGGGTGCAGAAAGTAAACGACGTTATGTTAATAGGTGAGCCCAATAGGTTGATTTTAATACGATCGGCCCAATAACATGATTTTGAGGAGATATGGATGGATTATATAGCCCACAATCCTGTTAGGCCACTTATTTTTGCCTAGTTCACATTTCTTTAACTTTTTGAGGGGCTTCCATTCTGTAAATGTAAATGGGGTTTAATTAATGGTATGATATAGAATAAATATGGAGTAATGAAAGATGAGCACAAGCATAAGTGCAAGCTCCACTTATGTCGAAGTACAACGTTGAAAGCACTATAGTTCTCCGTTTTCTACCACTCCTTGTGGAGCCATGCGTATTTTACTTGTCATATCAATCTACATCACACGGTGAATATTGACCAGTTTCATAACGCTTTGAATCTCTCAGAGTGCTCATTATTCTTTGTTGGGAGATAACACGCACCCCAACTAACAAATGCGCCTTTTGTGGTCATCTACTACTTCCAAATTACAATAATTAGTTAAGAAAAGTTTATTTTTTTTTCTGTTATCTATCATTGTATTGTGGATTTTGTTAACATTTATGTTCGTATTGATTTTAAGCAACTAGAAATACATAAATATAAGAGCAAACCAGAACAGAAAGATAGAGGGGAGCAAGAAATAGTAAAATGTGACTCTATGATCATCCATGTCCTCCATGTGATCGATTGTCTTCCATTTACATTAAAAAAATCGAAGATTCCTTCACTCGGTCAAGTAAATTATGTCTTTGTATTTATCCCCTGTCTGTAGTTTCAAAAGCAGATTTTAACTGACTTGGCTGAAATTAGGTTAGCTTTTGCTACTCCTGCACTTTTGTGTTCTTCCTTTTTTTTTATCTCCTAAGTTTTGTCTTTTGTCCTTTCTTTCTTTCCGATTGTTTCCCTGATTAGAGGTATTTTCAGTCACTGCTTCCAATCACCCCCCATATTCATCTGCACTTTGCTTACTGCTGCTGAGAATGAAGTATATCAGCAACATTGTTCCCATGCTAGACCTGCAATTTCAAGCATCCATCAACTGAGCAATTCACGGCAAAAGACAAAGTAGAAGCCAAGGTAATTGATCTGTTAAATAAATATTAAAATAAGGGAGTTGAATCATACAAGGTGGCAAAGAAAAGGAGAACCCTTTTAGGATCAAGGGCCCATGAAGAAGGTCTTCTGAAACTATTTCTCCGAGTTATACTACATTTGTTTTCTGTGGGGTTGCCAATGATGTTGTTGGTTGTCATAGTAATCTGCTGATAAACAAGTGGGTTGATAGAATGATCCATTGATCCTAATGACATCCCCGCTGTCTTTTCGAGCGTGCAAGGCCCAACAAGTGTACCTATACAGATCAATGATAACCACAACCATAATTAGTATAAGGATTTGTGAGCTCCTAAGTTGTTCAAACTTCACATAGTGCCAACTCTTGGGGCCCCAAATGTGGGGTACCTATAAACAACAAACATGCCATTGTATTGTACTTGTACCAAATTGATTCCCCCTAACCAATTTCCCTTTCAGTTCTACTAGGATTGACCAAGGACTCCATTTCACACAGTCAAAATGTTCCGTTCCATTACAGTGACAGGTTCACGGAGTGGGTAGCCCTTTGAAATAGGCATTCTGAAAAAAGATAAAAATAAAACCATTCTAACGAATCTTCAACTACCAGTGAACAGCGACCAGGCCAAGCAATTGCAACATCCTCATAAAACTTAATTTACAGTTCCTCTTATCACCGTGAGGTCACATTTGTGTTTGAATGTGAGTCCAAAACCTAGTTATAATGACTTAAAGAATAATTATACACATCATAATTCAGCAAAGACTTAACAATCAGGGGACACCCATCTTGTCATGACATAGGTACAGCTAGGTAATGAAATATAATATATCCTTTACGTGGATAAACTAAGGTATGGAGGAGACATTTCAATATGTCACCTGTGTCCTACTTATAAAAAAATCCAGATTCTATACTAATGAGCCACGTCCATAGGGCCAGATAATGGAAACAAACAAACGTGTAGATAATTGTATTAAAATTCTCTTCGACCAAAGATACACAGCAAATGGAAATAAAAACAAATCCTTAGTGATGGGATCATTCAATCTACGTTAATAAAGAATATGGATTTTACTATATCTAAAATTGAGTAAAATAATAAGATGAATAAGAATGTGATTTTTGGAAGAGCAATGTGACCTTTTGGAGAGCATATGGTATCCTTTTCATAAAGTGTGGCACTGCTATTCACCTTCCTGTCACCTAAACGCAGGGATCCCTTCCTGGAAAGACTCCTCTGCAACTTTTTTGAGAGTTCAAACAATAAAATATTAAAATAATCTAAATTTAAAAGTAAAACCATTGCAGAAGTGGTGTTCAGAAGATAGTTCGTTCCATATGCATATTATGCGAGAAATAAAAAAGTAAGTGTCCTTCTTTCCTTTTGGTTACATGGCATGCCAAGATAGAGATTTGAATGAAAGTATTTTAGGTGGGACCCATTGTTTTCATACCATTTATATGGAACTGAATGAGAGTGAAGAAAGCGTTTTTGGTAATTCTTATTTAATACTGGTTTTTGTTAAAACTATTAAACAACGGACCAAAGATCTTTAGTTAAAAAAATGAAGATATTCTGTTAAAAAAAGTATTTATTCCATGAAGATGTATAGTATGTTTCTTAAATTCTAACTCATGAGGATATTAATTATCTAAATGCAAGAACATATACTAAATTGATTTCTATATTTTAACTTATGATTATTTTTATATTATTTTGAATCGTAATATTTTTTTAAATAAGTCAGTTTTGTTTTTTTATTGGAACACTTCTGATTTAACATACATATTTCTAAATTTTGACATTCAAATTATATTGATATCAATTTAATAAAAAAAATAATTATTAATTAAAATTAAAATATATTATTAATACTTTAAGCGGTAATTTCAATAATTTCAGCATTATTTTTCTAAGAAAATATTTATTAGTCTGGTACTTAAACAATATCATTGACTATAAGAAAATAGAAATGGAAAAGGATAAAAATCAAAAATCAAAAAGGAAAAATAGATCAAGAATGTTGAGTTGTTTAGTAAACTAAAAGGAGATGAGAAACAGAAAAAAAATGTTTTAAAATTTTTATATTTAAATTAATTTATTATAAAATAAGAAATAGATAAATAAATAAAAAATATTTTTAAAATTATTTTTTCATCACGTTCCTTCCTATCAAATATCACACATTATTTTTTTATTTCTTAAATAAACTGTCTAGTCAAAACCAGTAACAGGCTAAAAGAAATAAAGAGACCACAACTCTCAAAATTACAAACGTTAGGGATAAGAAGATGCAGTTACCAACTGCATACATCAACATCAAATTCGGAGAAGAAACTTCTCTTCTTTTCAAAATTTTTGATTTTATCCCTTTCCTTTATTAGAGATGATGCAAATAAACGAATCACAGGGCACAATAAAGTGAAAATGGTTAAACTAAACTAGAAGCTAAATAATGGTTGAGAGAGACATTCATCCTATCCTATGGCCGCAAAAGTTTAATGGGTCATTGATAGCGTGTTGTTATTCTTTTTCCCTCTCACTTCAATTGGTAATAATGCCACTGTTTATTCCAAAGTTGCACAACAAATCATCTTTCTGGCTTTAAATTATGCACTATTATAAGTTCCAGCAACAAACAGAACACCCCCTGTTTTGTACCTAAGTTGAAGTTCAAGAAATAAAAGAAGTGTAAATTAAGGTGTTTTTGAGAGATGAGAGATACCGTAATTTTCGAATTTGCATTGGTGGGATCTTTGTGGTTGGCGGAAGAAAAGGCATCCATATCAATCACAAAGCTATCGCTTTTCTCGGCACTGTACTGAAATGCGTTTATGTGATCGGAAGATAAAATCGCGCTTCCTCTGTTCTTTTCTTCCGAAATCAAATCCTGGGAACAAGACGATGACAAATCCTGAGAGAAACGGAATGCAAAGTTAGTAGAATGGAAGTGTTAGAAATGAATAAGATTGAACAGAGAAGAAGTAAACCTATTCTTACCAACTTCGGGATTTCCGCCATCTCCATCAGTTTCCCAAGAGAAGAAAGAAAATTGAAGGAGTAAGTATGTTCTTGCGTAGGGATTGGGAGAGAGCACAGGATATACCTGATTGAAGTCAAAAGTGTATATTATTATTATTAATAAAATAAGAGATAGTACTTAATAAACACCAATTAGAAAATGGCCCCGTGAACCATAACTCTGCACTCGATTAACCCATTCCATTGGTTAGGGAAACGAAAAACCCAATAATTAATTAAGCAAGAAAAGAAAAGCCACTTACAGAGACTAACGTGGCGTGTTCTTCATCTTGAAGAATGGGTCCTCTTTTGTGATGGAAATGAGAAGAACAGAGAAAATGGCAGAGAGAGAGAAAGAAAGAAGAAAGTGTGTGTTGTGCTTAGAAGGATTGGGAAGACAGAAAGAAATGTGTGTATGAGAGACAGGGAGAGAGCATGAGAGCCATGATATTGGGTTTGGTTTGAGGCTTTTTCTGTTCTCTGTTTTTTCAAGTTTTTTCAAGTGTCATGCCATTTAGTCAATTACTAATTTCTTATGGTTTTTCTTAATTTCGTATTAAACTAATCCTAACTTTTAGTTCATGAGTTTAATAACATACAACGTTAATAAACTAAAATGTATTATTTTTTATTTAGCATTTATGACTTAGTAATTATAAAATTATAAAAGATAATTAATTATGATAGACATAAGAATACTGATGACTTGGTCTCTTATACATCTTATCCAAAGAAGAGACAGATAAATTAAATTTGTTTAATTCTCAAATTTAGTCCACCATCATATAGATTTTGTATTTTACATTTTTTTAATTATATATTTTATATAATTGACTATCACTTTCTTTTATTTATAAACATTTAAACTAAATTTTAATATTTTTTTAGAAAAATATAATATTATATTGAAATATGAATTTATAATATAAGAATAAACTTTTCGAGAATGATATGGATGAGGTTAATTGTGTCCCTCAGATAATTAAATACCGTGAAAAATATTTGGAAATATAAATTTTACAAGTATTATACTCAGTGCAATGTGTTTTATTTTATATATTTAAACATGTAACAAAAAGTATTATACATTTAAATCATAATTAACAATGTTTTGAATTAAATTATTTAATTATATTTTATATTTACTAGCATAAACACATGCGCTATCACGTCTGTGTACGTATTTTTTGAATTATATTAATAATTAATGATATTGTAATGTTATTAAGTTAATAAACAAAATAAAAGTATATTTATAAAAATTAAAGTGAAATGTAAAGTGAAATGTAGGGAGGAAATATGAGAAAAATAACTGTTGATGAATATATGAGAAAAAAGAAGAAGGAGATAAGTAAGTAGTTTTATAAAGACTTGTAGAAGTAACCGTTAATTTTTAAAAATTTAATAAATAATTAAATTGTAAAGGGTAAGGTTGGAATTATGAAATGTAGACACAAATGAGGGAATCCCTTTATATATAGTTATAGATGATTATTGATGATATGAAACAAGTTTTTTCCTTGATAATTTTTAAATATTAAGTTTAATTAAAAATAAAAATAAAAATAGATAAAAACAATCTTTAAAGATATTTTAATCTAAACACAAGTTCATTTTAATTTATATATAAAAAAATTATTTTATAATACACAAAAACATATGTAGTATAGCATTTTATATCAATAAAATTATTCAATAATTAATTGACAAAACAAGCTACAGTACTATAGATCTAAATAGATACCTATTATATAAATCTGATACATATTTATTAAAGATGTCAGTTTATGATGATGCTATTGCATAAATAAATATACTAAAATGTATATACATATAAATTTATAATAACTTGTTAAGTTTACTAGGCAGTAAATTAAAAACAATTGTTAAGGTGTTTGTATATTGTAAGTTGTGTTTTTTCATACTTGTATAGTGTGAAAAAAAAATTATTGTGTTATTTCGGAATGTCACATTAATGTATTTCATTTTTACTTTATATTCAATTATTATGTTATTTATATTATCTGTATTATTATCATAGGAATTTTATATTTTTGTTTACATATTTTTTTAATTTTATTTTTAATAAATAATTATTTTTTTAAATTTTTACTATTTTTCATTGTTTTTTATATTAGTTATTTTTTCAAAATAAAAAAATTATTTATAATTAAAATTAAATAAAAAAATTTATTTATAATAAAATTTATTTATATTTAATTTTATAATTATAATTTTATAAAATTTATTTATATTTAATTTTATAATTATAATTTTATTATTCTTTATTATCATGTATATTATCATTAGCTATAATAATAATTTTAATAAAAATATAGTTCCGCGAATATTTCCTTTATGTCGTTTTGATTAATAACTTCTGGAATGAAAATCAAGTGAGATTCGACCTGTCCATACTTGAAATTTAAAATTATTTAAATAGTTTATTAAAAATATTCTTTTACACTACAAGAAAATAACTTTTTTCTAATTACTATAAAATAAGATTAAAAAAATACAAATTGAATGTTCTTTGTATTTAAGAAAATAATAAAATAAATAAAATGTATTAAGTTTAATAATAAATAATTGTTATAAATTAAAAACCGAAACCAATATACATAAAATATTAACAACAGTTGTGTAAGATTAAGTTTATAATTTTTTTTTATTTTTAAATAATAATAATAATAAATAAATAAATAAATAAATAAATAAATAAACTCTAATTCACAAATCCATAGGTTTCGGATCAATAAAAATTTAGGTTATAAAAAATAGGTTAAACTAACTTGAAATTTTATTAATTAAGTGGAATCTATCTCCACAATTCTATCATAAGTATCATTAATTTATTTTAGTACAAACATATACCTCAAAACTATTTATTTATAATATAAACACATGTTCTAAACAATTTAATTTACTCACTTTTTAAATCTTATACTTAACAAGTAAATAAGGTAAATATATGAAGAAATACAAGTAATTAATCTTGTGTCTTATTACCAATTTATTATAAATAATAAATATAATAATTAATATAGAAATGACAAATAAACTGGATTTTGTGATCATTATATGATATTGTCTTAAACTTTGATAAAAATTTTCAATATTAACTATCTAGGAGTGTAAGTAAAAACAATAAGTACATATCAACCACATCCTCAGACATATTTTAATATTTAATATAATTTAGATTTAATTATATTTATTATGTTTTAAATTTTTGATAAATTTAGAAATTTTTAATTGAGAAAAAAATTTAAAAAAAAAAACAACTTTCTTATGCACAATATTAGTATAAATTATTTATCATACAAAATAATGATTAACACTGTCCAACATTTTAAGAGCACCACACAAATACTTTTCCTGTAAAAATAGGAATTGTTTAGCAGCGTGAACCTAAGTGAGAAAAAAAAAATCCTATTAATATATGAAAAATGTGCTAATTATCAATATAATATATATCTAATTATCATCATCCTTATTACATGTTAATCAAGTTATTTTTCATAATTGATCATCAATACTACTTTTGCAATTTTTTCTTTTTATTTCATATTCTTACCTATATTTTTCTCAGGTTTACTATTACACATGGACCTGATATTGTGCAGAGTAATATATCATGCTTCTTGTAAGGTACACTGCCGATAACAATAATCGGAAGTAATCAAAAGATAAAATCAACACAAAACGAGTGTGTTTGGGTTGAAAAATTAATTTTAGAAGAATCGATTATTTGAATAATATTGTTCAAAATCAATTCTAAAATCAAACATAACATTATTTTATGTTGAAAAAATAATTACACGTCAAACGAGGTGAAACCAAACACACTAAACACATTAGACAAAGCTAATAATCTTCTGGTTTGATTTGGACACATTCATCAGACGAAGGGTGTTCAGAACAATTTCTCTGGGACCTATTAGTCATGTTTAAGAAATGCATATATTCTTCCCTCATTCATACTTCAACAGCACATGCCAACCCTTTCACATCCTTTAACTACAATAACCTGCTGCACCATTCACCAATCTAATGAAAATTAACAATCAGACATTTTTCTGAAGGATGTGTGAAGACAAGAGTTTCTACAAATGGATTTTAAAAGTGATGGGCCTGTTAGGCCTTATTGTTCTGTTCTTATGGCTGGCCATAAGACCCAAGAGTCCCTCCTACTCCATTCTGTTCATCTCCGTAGAGCAGCCCTCCAATTCAAATGAAAATGGTACCATCTTCTACAATCTTGAAATAGAAAACTCCAACAAAGACTCAAGCATTTACTATGATGACACAATATTAAGTTTCTTATATGGGGAGCAAGAGGATGAGGTGGGGCAGACAACTATTGATGCTTTCCATCAACAAACTAGCAACACCCGGGATGTATCTAACACTGTTAATGCAAAACCTCGACCATTCAAGCCTCTCTTGAATGCTATCTCAAACGCAACCGCAGAGTTAAAAGTGGCTTTGATGACAAAATATCGATACAGAACATGGGGAATTAAGAGCAAGTTCCACGGGTTACACCTCAAAGGTATTCTACCAATTGAATCCAATGGGAAGCTCTCACGGAAGAAGAAAAAGTACCCACTTCACCGCAATTCCAACAAACTAGGAAAGTCCAAAATTTGGCACTGATCCTACAAGATGCTTGCTTCCACCGCGGGTTTTAGCAGAAACAAGAACAACTTTAGTATCTGATGGGTTTGGGATTGATGTGGTTAAGTAGAAGTAAGGTTTTCTCTAGATCATAGTATCTGTAGTAGTATACTTGAGACAGAAAACAAAGTATTAGGTACTTGTACATGTTTAAATCTCTAGTAATATGTATTCATGTAATGGTGTGTTAATGAAACTACATATTGATTTCAGTATTTATTTTAAGTAACCTTGCAGTTCTCCAAATGAACAAAAATCTATCCGAAATCACAGCACCAAAAGTTCTTCGGGAGGAGAGTATTCAAACTCCACTGACTACCTATCAAAATATCATTTGCCGACTTCAAGGGCTCATCACCCGAGTCTGACATCTACTGGCAACTTGCCTGCGCCATTGGTTAATTGGAACCTGTAAAGCAGCAAAAGAGGTAATTTTTATATATACCGAACAGGAAATAAGCATACCATATTCTAAGCTTCAGAAATGAGTGTTAAATCATTACAGCTGGAAAGCCACCATAGTCCCCAGGTTCTTTGATGTCCTTGGTGACACAACTTGCAGCTGCAAGCCGAACCTGCAAATGCTGCGTGATCAGATATATCTAGCTAATTGATTGAGGATATAATTGGTCTCATAACATACACCTGATGTTCATGTATTCATTCACTAATAAATAATCATAAGCCATCCTCAATGCACCGAGGCTATGAGAGGTTAGCCTTGTAAGATCATGAAACAAATACATACCTTTGATATGATAGATACATGATCTCGCACTGCTACCCTTCCTCCCATAGTCACATAATCTCCTATGCTGAACACACCAGAGTACCAAATTTGTAACTCAGAATAAATTCAAAAGCCTCATGTAGAAATTTAATTCCAATACAAAATTAATTTAACCACAACAAAACCAAAGGGCAAAACAAAAAATGAATGAAGATAACATACGTTGCTGAACCTGCAATCCCAACTTGTCCACAAAGCAAACAATTCTTCCCAATTACTACATTATGGCCAATCTGCAGAACCAATCAGAACAAAAGAGAAATTCTTGTTCGTTCAATTCATAATTAAGAAAAACCTAAATGTTAACCTGAACTAAATTATCTATCTTTGAATTGTCTCCAACAACTGTGTCTCGCCAGCTGCATAAACAAAGAGTGGATAAAATTAGAAATAAAGCAAGTGGAGAAAAAAAAACAGAACACATTTGTCACATGATTAAGCAAAAAATAAAATCGTGAAATCACTAACCTGCCTCTGTCAATGCATGTATTTGAACCAATTTCCACATCGTTCCCTATTATTACATTCAATGTCTGACAGATTTGGCAACAAAAAGCCAAATTAATTATTGTGTCTAGGTCAAACTAAGCAAGGTGAATATTAGATATACAAGAATATAGTTTTAGAAAGCCCTTGTCAACATACAGAATTGAAAATCAATTTACAGTAAGATTGACTTACAACCAACCTGAGGCTTTTTTCTCATATTACCGTCATCATCCACATAAAATCCAAATCCTACATGTCAAATACATCAATATCATCACATATAAACTGATCTAACGAGAGACATGTCCCACATTAAATTAGCTTACTTAAAATATGCATGTATCAGCTATTCAAAAAATTCAGCATCATCCAGGGGAAAAAGGTAAAATATCTCTGAACTAAATATATTATAGCTTATAATTGTTTCATGCAATGCGGTGAGGTTCATACTAGGACTGTTATTCTTTCTCAAAGTGTACAGACAAGGAGGTTAAGAAATCCAGCTTTACCATCTTGACCAATGCAGACGCCATTATGGACTACACACGAATCACCTATACAGCAATTACTAAGTGCGACATTATACCTGGAAAAGTATACAAGTATCAAACCACATCAGTATTACAAATACAAATTGTTTTGCATCAGATATGACCAACATAAGTGTGATTTAAAAATCCATATACAAGTGGTTAAACGTAAGCACGGACATGAACCTCTATAAAGGAAGAGAGCATTTTTCTAATTTTAATTATAAATATATAACCTTTACCAATCATTTCAAATCATGATGTTCCAAGTCAGAACATAATGAAAGCAGTTTATACTTTATAGATCAAACCAACAGTAGCATCATATTAGTACTTTTAACAGTCAACTTCTACCTTCTATAACAACATATTGACATATGCTTCGAGTGTAGAGTGCAAATCTACCAAGTAATAGCTAAACAAGCATCCAAGTCTATTACAAATTAAAGGCTAGAAGCAATATTTAAGAGAAGCAACCAAGCAAATATAGAGGTTAAAGCGAAAATGACTCGATTATCAAACAATGATACTGATGAGACAAAGTTGCATAGGTTTGTGACACAGAAAAAGGAACCTGTACCCTATCTTTGTTGAATGAGCAATGGTAACAGAAGGCCCAACAATAGTTCCAGAACCTATACGAACATTTGGACCAACAACAGATTCTGAATGAACTACAGCGCCAACCTCTACAAGTGCTGTGGAGTCAATGCAAGCTGACTCATGGAAAATGCCACCACCATTATGCCATTTAAGAAATTTATCATCAAAAGAAGCATCCTCTAATCTTGAAACACAAGACAACTGTAAAATATAATCAATTATTGAAAAGAAGAAACAGAAAATACATTAAGGAATATATGTGATGATGATTCACCTGGAGGAGCAGAAAAACCGGAGGAATGTCGAGGAGGAGCGAAAATACGTTGGAAGTTTAGATTTGGATTGAGATGGAGAAAAAGGGGTTGAAGAGGAACAAGCAAAGGCAAGTAACCTCCTTCCAGCCATAGTCATCGCACGAATCACTTGGCTTCGTACTGGACAGCGACCAGAACAAGGATTCATTACAGGTGGATCGGAGCTCCGATCCAATATGGAGGTTAAAAAATGAGGGTGATCCAACTTGGGGACTCAGTGGGCCACCATCATTATTACGGGGGTTTTTCTTCCTGCACCCCCGATGTTTCTTCCTGCACCTCCAAGTTTGATTGTGAAGATCATTATATCCTTCAAAAAATAAAAATAAATTATAAAATAAATATATCTGTACCCCGCACCTCAAGAATGAAATTCGGTACTCCGATTTCTGAAAGTTGATAATACCGGTTTCTGAAAGTCGATAACACTGGATTCTGAAAATCGGTAAATTTATGATTTATGTATCTTAAATTTATGATTCTCCTATGATATTTCTTCTCAATTAAGTTTTACCCAAATTAGTATGAACCCTAGTTATGATTTTAGGAATTCTTTTTTCAAACTGGCATGAACCTTAATTATATTTTTACTCAAATTAGTACAACCTTAAATTGTGAAATTTAAAGGTTGTTGTATTTTCTGCCGAAATGGAAAATTTGATGGATATATCTTGGGTTGCATTACAAATTCTGCTAGACATAATGAATTAGTTAGATAACCTTGATTTGGAATAGAAATTAGAATACCTTTATTGCGTGAATTCAATGATTATGATTAGAAATATTAGAAATTGAAAAGTGCATATGTGAATTACTCTACGAAAATGGTTTAAGTAAAGAAAATGAAGAATTTTTTATTTAACTAAAAAATTGATTTATATATAAAAAAATTAAATTTGACACTCCTAAAATTTTTATTCATGTTTCGTCACTGTTCGTATCTTAAAAATCGATAAAACCGGACTCTGAAAGCCAATAACTTCGATTTCTGAAAACCGGTAACTACAAACCAAAAGGGTAGTAGCAGAATTATAAAAACGTTGGGGTCTAGGAAGAAAAATTGGGGGTGCATGAAGAAAAACTCTTATCACGGCCATTTGGACAGCCTAGTCATTTCATCACCCAACAGGTTTCTTTCGTATTGAAATAATGGTGGAGGAGAAAATGTCTTTAACCGTGCAATAATCATATTTAATATTTAATAGTAAAAATAAATTTTATATATTATATTTTGAATTAAAACAATAATAATTAAAATAATAAATAAAATATTATCAATATATATATATATATATATATATATATATTAATAAAAAATATTATTATTTTTTTTATAATGGTTAAATATAACATAATGTATTAAGTTTGAAATATATTAAACAAATAAATGATAAAGTGTAAAAAAAGTTATTAATTATATAATAAAATTTAGACAAATTTATACAATATCATAAAGACGCATTTATTTGTTAATTCTAATAAAATTACAAAATTTGATTTAATGTATAAAATAAACTAAATAAAGTGTTTAATAAATCTTATTAATCTATTTCAAACAAAATACAACAACAACTACTTAATAAATAACTCTAAATAAAAATTAAAAATTAATAAATATTTCATTATCCAGCAATTGAAAAGTTGGGAAAGTTCTAAAATTTAAAATAGATTTAAACTAACATACACAAATACGATATGTGTATTGGATATGATATGTATTCATACCCAACACACCAATACATTTTTTTTAAAATAATAAAATATGATGTGTGATATATGTATATTGAAAATTATATAATAATTTAAAAAATATGATAAATATATTATAGTTATCGCATGTAATCAAATTAAAATCATATGTATTAAAATTGTTTAACATAAAAAATTATAAATGGTTGTCGTTATAAATTATGATTTATTTATAAATCAGATGTTTCATTGATAAATATCGGTAAAATATATTAAAGTATTATATAACGATACGTGTCAAACACAAATATGTAACCTAAATTAAAATATCGGTACTTCATTTAATTATTTTACTTGTGTTTAGTAAATGTTACATGCAATGAATACTAAAAGTTATTAGTTTTAGAATGAGTTGAATTTTGTATATGTATTATAATATTAATTCAAAATCTTTCTTGACTTTAGTGGTCGCTAACCTTTGTTAAAGAAATTGATCGACCCACGGTTTTGAAATCTTGTTTTTCCTCACTAATGTTTGAATCTAAAACTCGAGAAGTATACGTCTAATTCCGTTCATACCAAAAACATGTTGGTTGATGAGTTAAGATTAAGTTATAAAATAAAAAAACAAAAAATATTTTACGATGAGTTGTTTTTAAAAAATATATATTATTTTAGCATACGTTAGAATTGGAAAGAAGAGATTACTCGGTAAGCTTTGTACAAACTGCGAGAAATTATCTTTAGTAACTTGTTCTTTTGATTTTTTATTATAAAATTAAATTATTTATTTTTTAAAATTAAAAAAAAGGTATGACTAGCGTTGTCCTCTACAAATAAAACAGGTTAAATATGTTTTTGATCCTTTAAGTTTCAGTGAATTTCGAAATTAGTTTCTTTTCTAAATTTTATACCAATTTAGTCCTTTATATTTAGACATGCGTGTATTTAATATTTCTTACCAAATTTTGTTAAATTTATTTGACATTTTAAACGAATCTTATGATAATATTTGAGTAGAGCGAAAATGTGTCAAACAGCATAAACAATTCAAAATATTATCATGAAATGCACTTGAAACGTCAGATAAACGTAACAAAAGTTGGTTAAAATGACTAAATTCCTAAATTCACGTAATTTTAAAGATAAATGACTAAATTGGTCGAAAATTTTGAAGAAAGACTAATTTTAAATTTCATTGAAACTTGAGATCTGAAAAACTTGAAGATAAAAACATATTTAACCCAATAAAGTAAAATAAAAAGTTACAACTAACAATGTTAAAATTATAATAATGCAAACTATATACAGAAAGCGATGTTTTTCTCTTAATTTATCTATATAATATACTGGTAGGGAAGAAAAGTATGAACACTGTAGAAGCTGGTACTGTTCTATCAAGTGCATTCGGCAACGCCACTACTCTGTTCTTCTGATCTATGTTCTCAAATTTGTTTTCCTCATCTCACTGTCAGTGACATGTTTTTCTGATCTATCATTTGTGAAATCAAATGTTATTTAATTTCGTATAAGCGCGTCATTATCTGACAAATTGGTTGAACCTTATATTGAGGGTCAATAAAAAAAAGTTCTTCAGTTTTCATTTCGTCAACTCTGAAATTTGGATATTACTCAACGTTTCAAACTCAGAATATCTTAATTTCCATGCTGACGTAGAACAATATTCAAACATAAATGCTGCAAGATACAAGCAGAAGTGTTTTCCTGTAATTGTAAATTATATTTTGGTTGAAGTCCAACCTTATGCAATTGCCGATAGTTATTATTTGGTTTTGATCAATTTGAATGAATTACCTTCTGGGGAGCTTCTGAGAAATTGTAACCCCTTTTACTGCATAGGTAATACTGGAAGAACAAGTATTGAAATAGTACTGCCAACTTCTAAAATCGGAAGGGAAAAATTCATTCATTCTCTAATGCATTCCAAACTCATTCAATTGCTGCTTCTCTGCACTTTTTCTTTGTTTTCTGATGTTGTATTTGGCGATCCTCCGTATACAATTTGTTCTTCAAGCGGCAGCTATGTAAATGGCAGTTCCTTTGAAAACAATTTAAACAACCTTCTTTCATCTCTATCCTCCAATGCTTCAGACTCTAAATTCTATAATACTTCTTATGGGATTGCCCCTGACACAGTTTATGGCCTCTACATGTGCCTCGACTATATTTCAAATGATTCTTGCCAGAAATGCATCGCCACAGTAACAGAGGAAATTGTCAAACTGTGTCCTCAAGCAGAAGAAGCAATTGTGTGGGAAGAGTTGTGTCAGTTGCGTTATTCCAACAATAATTTCCTGGGTAGTTTGAATGTCACGGGGAACATTGGCTTAGACAATGTCCAGAATCTTACAGACTCAGAGAAGTTTGAGTCTGCTGTGAATGAGACACTGAGGAATCTTACTAAGGTAGCATCTTTTAAAGTTTCGGCTAACATGTATGCTACTGGAGATGTCCCCTTTGAAGATGAAACAATATTTGCCTTAGTGCAGTGCACCAGAGATTTAACTGCAAATGATTGTAATAGGTGCCTACAAAGTGCCATTGGAGATATACCAAGTTGTTGCTATGCCTCCATCGGGGGAAGAGTTCTGAGCCGTAGCTGTTATTTAAGGTATGAATTTTATGCCTTCTATAATGGTGCAACAGGACCAACAGATTCTTCAAATGGCAACAGAGAAAGCAAAAGTAAGCAATTCAAGTCACTCTATAGTTTTAACAGGTGGTCTTAAGCATATTATAAACTGCAACAATTAAAATCAGCATTGGATTGATTCATTATGCAGATAGGTCCAGCAAAATATGGATGATTGCTGGAATTACAGTTGTGGTAGGCTTGGCCATAGTATTTTTCATTTTCGGACTGTACCTTGTCAGGAATAAAAGACATCCGAATGGTAAGCTGTAATATAAAAGTATGTTAAGCTTGTGAATTCTTTCCTTTTACCAACTTATTTGATTATTTTCTTTAGGTAAAAATGAAATAGAAAATCATAACATCAATCTTGGATCTCTTCGAGTAGCTACCAATAATTTTTCTGATATGAATAAGCTTGGACAAGGTGGCTTTGGCCCTGTTTACAAGGTAAATAGAATTCAAGGTTATACAACATTCATTCCTTTCTGCTTGGATATTAAATTTATCATAGGAAAGTTCAGACAGATCTTATTACATTTTGTTAGGGGAAACTTAGTGATGGCCAAGAAGTAGCAATCAAGAGGTTGTCAACATGGTCCGAACAAGGCTCAGAGGAATTCATAAACGAGGTTCTTCTGATAATGAAGCTCCAGCACAAAAATCTTGTAAAGCTTCTTGGATTTTGTGTAGATGGAGAGGAGAAAATTCTTGTGTATGAATTTTTACCCAATGGTAGTCTCGATGTCGTACTCTTTAGTAAGTATATTTTTTCAAAGCAACAGAGTAAATTCAGCACATAGAAACATAGAAAACAGGTTGATTGTAGCATTCATTTTACTGCATATTTGTATTTTTATTGGATGATTGGAATATGGATAGATCAAAAGCAACGTGCACAACTGGATTGGAGCAAACGCTTGAATATCATAAATGGAATAGCAAGAGGGATACTTTATCTTCACGAGGATTCTCGACTGAAAGTGATTCATAGAGATCTAAAAGCAAGTAATGTATTGTTAGATTATGACATGAATGCAAAGATCTCAGACTTTGGAATGGCAAGGATATTTTCAGGAAACGAAGGGGAAGCTAACACTGCTACAATAGTTGGCACATAGTAAGAAACTTTTTGAAACTTTTTTCAGCATCAATGTTTCTTCTTCATGCATATTCACTTGCTTAACAGTAGTTGTATTCCAAATTGCAGTGGGTACATGGCTCCTGAGTATGCAATGGAGGGATTATATTCCATAAAATCTGATGTGTTTGGGTTTGGTGTACTATTGCTTGAGATCATTACAGGGAAACGTAACGCGGGTTTCTATCACTCTAAAAACAGTCCTAGCCTTCTGTCATATGTATGTGACTGTGTCAGATTCTGAACTTACTACACGTGTTGTGATGAGATCATCATTCATTGATTTACTTGTTATGAACTTTGCATTGCAGGCATGGAGTCTATGGAATGAGGGAAAGGGGATAGAACTAAGTGATCCCTTGTTGTGCGATTCTTGCCCTGGAGATGAGTTTTTGAGATACATGCAGATTGGACTGCTGTGTGTTCAAGAGGATGCATATGATAGGCCAACCATGTCTTCTGTTGTGATGATGCTGAAGAATGAATCAGCTACGCTTGGCCATCCAGAAAAACCACCTTTCTCTGTAGGGAGATTCAATGCTAATGACCCAGATTCTCAAGAATGTTCACTCAATTTCTTAACCATGTCAGATATATTACCCCAGTAAAACCTCTTTCTTGTGTTTACTGTACTAATGGTTATGTATTTTTTTTAGGAGTTTTTTTTGCATGTAAAATACATATATGTGTTGGTTCCTATTTTTATACAAATACTGTGAACATAGTTATAATACATACATACATAGTTAAGTGTTGTTTTGAGGAAAAGATTAACTCCCGTTGTAGATGTTCAGGGATAGAAATACCAGACAAAACAAGAACAATTAGAGTGGAATTATGGTTTTATTTTATATTTGTGCTTATCAGCAAAATTTCAAACTATTACTTCTTTTTCAATTTACAAAACAGCATGACAAACATTGTTTGGAACTTAGTTTATTAGAGTATAGTCAATAATTAACAAATGACAGGTTGAAAGAGGAGTGAGTTAAACGCCATGTTGTCGTTTTCCAAACTTATGAATATCGTGTTAATTCATAGGAGAGTTGGTCAGAATATAGGGTTTTCAAACAAAAATTCCACAATGGATGGCCTGAAAAATAAGGTAGCTATAAATTCTGTAAATTTCTCAATCTCCGATTATTAAAAAAAAAAAAAGTTGACTTTCGCTATCCATTCAATTATTAAGGATTCAAAAGTAAAAACTGTTTCTTAAAAAGTATAATACTAAGAGTTACTAATTTTCAAGTAGAACAATTAATGTAACAATCGTTAACAACTAGCACACTGTCCCTGTGTTTTTCGTTTTACTTTAAATTTTAATTTACAGTTGGGTTAAATATATTTTTGTCCATTTAACTTTTAGTAAATTTTGAAATTAGTCTATTTCAAAACTTTGGACAAATTTAGTCTTTTATCTTTCGAAATATGTGAATTTAATCATTTTAATCAAATTTTATTAAGTTTATTTGACATTTCAAGCGCGTTTCATAATAGTAGATTCGTATCAGCATTAAAACAAATACCAATTTCAATTTTAATTTTAATATATTATCAAATGGACTTCCAGGTGAAGGTTTAAGAAATGTTCCTAAGGATGGATTATGCCGTCCCTTGAGTGTGACTGAAAATTATTGACCATTTTATTAAATAAGCATGGCATCATGAGGATGAAAAACTAACCATTAATACCGTTTACCAGTTTTGTGGTGGACCAAGCACCCAGTTGCTCCAGCCATTTTATGCTCCATGTATATAAGTCACAACTTTGGTGAGAGGTGAATCTACATCGATCTTAACCAAGTTGCTGTTAACATGTTTGTGTGTTGTCTTCTGTCCAAAAAAGGTGATCCATGACCATGGTCAAACATAGACCTTCTTCATCTGTGCTTTTGTTCTTGTTCATCGTATTTATATTTATGTCGTCTCTCAATCGCGTTTCTGGAGAAGACCCTATTGATATTTACTGTCCCACTGAATTCCCACTGTACAACCTCAATAGTTCATTCCACGACAACCTCAACCTTGTTCTGGGGTTGCTTTCCTCCGACAACGCTTCAAAGGCTGGTTTCTATAACACTTCTATAGGAGAAGAGCCAAACAAAGTGTACGGACAATCACTGTGCAGAGGGGACATCAGCAACTCCACTGTTTGCAAAGAATGCATTGAGAAAGCAAGCCAAGATATAATGAATAGTTGCAGGAGTGAAAATGCAATGATATGGTATAACCTTTGCCAAGTACGCTACTCCTTCCAGAGCTTTGATGTGGTGGCTTACACCGGAAAGTATCCGAAGCAGAATGATGAGGAGAAGAATGTCTCTGATCCTATTCGGTTCAGGGAATACTTGAGTTTTCTAATGAACAATCTCTCAACCGAGGCTGCTTCTGTGAAGAACATGTTTGCGGCTGGTGAAATTGACTATCCTGGGAAGAAGACAATTTATGGGTTGGTCCAATGTACGAGGGACATGTCCCTCGAAAACTGTGGCAGTTGTTTGAGTTCCGCCTTCACGGAAATCACTGCATGCTGCTCCTACAGAGAAGGTGGGATTATTCTTAGTCGTACTTGCAATATGAGGTTCCAAATGTCTCAGTTCTTCAATGCTTCTTCTGCATATCTGTTGGTTTACCCAACTTCCACAGGTATGGTTCTTGAATCTGACAAAAAGTACGTGTGCCCACTTCACAGAAAATTGTTCAATTCTAGTACTCACTTTCATTGCTTTATTATTTGAACGTTCTTTAGAGTTCTTAGAAAACATGATTTCTTGTAATTCCAACAGATTTGGATATGTGATCAATGACATGAGTTTATTCAAAAATAAACACAATTTATGAAAGTGAAAACTGATAAGTTTTTTCAAGATTAAAATTTAAGTTAATTATAATTTCTGGACGGCATGAATAGGAGATTAGATTGTTGCATCGGGTTGAATTCATCTGTGAAACGGGTATTGACAAAAGATTTTTTGTTTTTGAATTCACAAGGAGGGAAATGGAAGTCCTGGATGTTTGTGCTGATTATATGTGGGTCGATTTTTGTATTGGCACTTGTTGTTGGGTTGGGCATTGCATGCTTACGAGGAAAGAACAATAGAGACAGAGGTAACTTCTACAGTGCAATGTGTTAACTATCACAAAACCATTTAAGAATCAGCTTCAAGTTTCTTTGCTTCGTTTTTACTCTTGAATTGTGACTTCGAATGAAACAGATAAAGAAATGAGTGAACGAACGCTATTACAAGAGTTGACCACCCCTAAGCATGTGGCTGTCACAGAAGAAGGTGACTTGATTAGTTCGGATGAAATGTTGTTCATGACTTTAGCTTCCATCAGGGTTGCTACTGATGAGTTTTCTGATACAAATAAGCTGGGACAAGGAGGGTTTGGTGCAGTGTACAAGGTCACATATATTATATATAAACCACTAAAAACTATCTCTGTGGCATGCATGGTTGATAGTGCTCTCATTGTGTTTGATTTTGGAATCTACATTGCAGGGTGTTCTGCCAGATGGTAATGAAGTAGCAGTTAAAAGATTGTCGAGAAAATCTTGGCAAGGCATAGAGGAATTTAAAAATGAAGTTGTGTTGATTGCCAAACTTCAACACAAGAATTTGGTGAGGCTGTTAGGTTGTGCCTTGGAGGGAGAAGAAAAGTTACTCATATATGAATTCATGTCAAACAAAAGCCTTGATCAACTTATCTTTGGTATGTTCTTCTACATTTGTCGCTTATTGGTTTTGTGTTGCAGTAGAAAACATTTCACTGACTCATGTTCTTTTTTATGAAGATCCAGAAAAACGTTCAAAACTTGATTGGAAGACATACAATGGTATTATCAATGGCATAGCGAGAGGACTACTTTATCTCCACGAGGAGTCTCGCCTTAAAATCATTCACAGAGACTTAAAACCCAACAATGTGTTGTTAGACTACGATCTGTCGGCTAAAATATCAGATTTTGGTATGGCCAGGATATTTTCTGAGAATCAGAATGCAGCAAACACCAAAAGAGTCGTGGGAACATAGTAAGCCAATTTCATATATGACCCATCTATATCTTTTTGTGATTGTATTAATATTTTGCAAACTTAATTGAATCGCCACTATTTTAACTGCAAAATTTTAGTTCGGCATTTAAGATTGTAAAAAAATGGTACCAAATCTATGAAAAATTATTACAGAATCAAATTCCCAAAATCATGACATTAAAAATGGTACAAAATCTATATTTTATTGAAGATTGTTTTCCTTGAACTGAACTATGAACCCATACGCGATGTTGATGTTCAAACAATAGTGGATATATGGCTCCAGAGTATGCAATGGAAGGATTGTTCAGTGTGAAATCCGATGTCTTCAGCTTTGGCGTTATCTTGCTTGAAATCATCAGCGGAAAAAGAAACAGTGGTTTTTACCAAACCGAACTTGCCCCGACACTGCTGGCATATGTAAGTGAGACACTTTTGTCGTAACATATATTAGTGATTGGAACAAATAATGTTGTTGGTTCTGTTCTGTTTAACCGTAACTTTGGCAGGCATGGCGAGTGTGGAATGAAGGAAAAGCATTGGACTTTGTGGATCCAGTGTTGTTGGAATCATGCCCTGCATCTGAAGTTGTAAGATGCATGCACATTGGGCTTCTGTGCGTGCAGGAAAATCCGGAACACAGGCCCACCATGTCTACTGTGATGCTTCTCCAGGGAAGTGAATCGGTGGTTCTTCCCCAACCAAAACAACCTGCTTTTTCTTTGAGTAGGGTTCTTCGTCTCGATCCATCTACAAAAACCAATCCTTCAGAAAAGGAGATTATATTCTCTGATATTTTACCTCGATGATCCCTCACTTTTGTATTTATCCCCACAACACGGGGAATTTGATTGGGAAGACTTGGTCTACTTGTCATGCTTCATGTTCTGATGCTTAAGGTCAACAACAGTATTCTTGACTATGAACAAATGTTCCTTTCATGGCTGTCCTGTCCCCACCCATCTTCGCAGAGACTTTGGGTCATCGCTCTTGATCACATTAAATGACACAAATAAATATATTACTTGACTTGCTTCATTGACTTCACTTTACTCATTATTTAAATTTCACTTTTACATTATAATGCTTATTTTCACACGCTGTGTTATTTTTTTAGAACAAAACAAAGTGATAAAATATGTGCAGAAGAATAAATAGGACAAGAAAGAAGATGACGAAAAAAAGGAAAATAATGCTTTTAAAAGAAAAAGAAGGCTATATTATAGTTATAGGTGAGTGGTAAGAGAGATATGGTTACGCACGTATCCATGGCTTCGCTCAAGCTTGTGCTGCTGTTGTTCATTCTCAGCTTCGTCGACTTGAACACTTGCAAAGCACAGGACCAGAACGACGGCCCTGTCTATCTGTACCATAACTGTTCAGGCGGCAATACCACCGCCAACAGTGCCTACCGACTAAACGTCGGCACCCTCTTCAGTTCCCTGTCTTCAAACTCCACAGAATACTCAAACGACACCGTCGGAACATCCTCCTCCGACAGGGTGTACGGACTGTTCATGTGCAGGGGAGACGTTCCCACAGCGCTGTGTCGACAGTGCGTGTTGAACGCAACGCGACGTCTCAGCTCAGAGTGCTCTCTGGCCAAACAGGCGGTGATATGGTACGACGAGTGCACTGTTCGCTACTCCAACCGCTCTTTCTTCTCCACGGTGGACGTTCGGCCGCGTGTCGGACTCCTCAACAGTGCCAACATATCCAACCAAGAAAGCTTCATGAGACTACTTTTCTCAACCATTAACAGTACCGCGGATGAGGCTGCCAATTTTTCCATTGGTGTGAAGAAATACGCGACGAGGCAGGCCAACATTTCTGGGTTTCAGTCACTGTACTGTTTGGCTCAGTGCACACCCGATCTGTCCCCGCAAGACTGCAGAAGGTGTCTCAGTGGTGTGATCGGAGACCTTCCTTGGTGCTGTCAGGGAAAGCAGGGAGGAAGGGTTCTCTATCCTAGCTGCAACGTTAGGTACGAACTCTACCCTTTCTACCGCCAAGTCACACCCGCGCCTTCACCCTCACCGCTCCTACTTCCTCCTCCAGCTTCCGCTAATTCCCAAGGTATAATCGATTGATCTTGTTCTTCTCTGATCAAAATTGAATTGTTATGACAAAAACATAAGTAACTGTATTGAGTTTGTATTGAACTAAATGTAATTGCTTTCGTGGCATTTGTTTTGATGTTTTGGATTGGGATGGATGCAGGAGGCGGTGGTATCTCAACTGGGACCATTGTTGCGATTGTGGTTCCAATTACGGTCGCGGTGCTTCTATTTATAGTGGGAATTTGTTTCTTGAGTAGAAGAGCTAGAAAGAAGCAGAGTTCTGTAAAGGAAGGAAAAAGTAAGGATCCACCAAAAAGATACTCATTTTTTACCTTTTTGAATGAATGAATGATTTTATCTTACGATTTTGTTTTGGGTTTCTAGATGTAGATGACATCACCACTGTGGAATCCTTGCAATTCGGTTTTGGCACGATCGAAGCGGCCACAAACAATTTCTCTGCGGAAAACAAGCTAGGGGAGGGTGGATTTGGTGAGGTTTTCAAGGTAAGATACTGAAGTACTTTTTTTGTTTCTTTGAAAGAAGCAAATGAAATCCATTCTAGGATGTGTGATTCAGTTATGTTTGGAAAAATTCAGGGCACTCTTCCGAGTGGACAAGAAATAGCTGTCAAGAGACTCTCCAAAAGCTCTGGGCAAGGTGGAGAAGAATTTAAGAATGAAGTGGTGGTGGTTGCCAAGCTCCAACATAGAAATTTAGTGACGCTTCTCGGGTTTTGCTTGCAAGGAGAAGAGAAGATTCTTGTATATGAATATATTCCCAACAAAAGTCTCGACTACACTCTCTTCGGTAGGATCAGAAAATCCTTCTGAACTATGTTATACTTCACGTGCTTGGTTTTTTTTCTCTTATAGTTTTTGCCTTTTTGGCATCTTCTGTATGTGCTTACTAGGCCACCACAATAAACGAAACTGTGTATAAAAACTATTTCTGCGATTTGAATGTTTTTGTCCAATTTGTAGACCCTGAAAAGCAAAGGGAGTTGGATTGGAGGAGACGATACAAGATTATTGAAGGGACTGCTCGAGGCATTCAATATCTTCATGAAGATTCTAGGCTTAGAATTATACATCGAGATCTTAAAGCAAGTAACATATTGTTAGACAGGGATTTGAATCCAAAAATCTCAGATTTTGGCATGGCAAGAATATTTGGAGTTGATCAAACTCAAGGAAACACGGACAGAATTGTAGGGACCTAGTAAGTACAGATTTCTATCTTCCTTGTAGCATCTGTATTTGTGGAAGCACAGTTTTCTAATTCTAACATATCGATCAAAATCATTTCAAATGTCTCTGTAGTTTCAAACAAACATACAAAATTTAAACCTAATTTGCATCACTGGATCAGATTTCTGTCTTTTGTTTCCTGTGCTGATTTTTCGATCCATGTTTTATACAGTGGTTATATGGCTCCAGAATATGCAATGCATGGAGAGTTCTCTGTTAAGTCTGACGTGTACAGTTTTGGAGTCCTCCTCATGGAGATTATAAGCGGCAAAAAGAACAGCTCTTTCTATCAAACAGATGGTGCTGAGGATCTCTTGAGCTATGTAAGTAGAGCAGATATTTAGCTTCCTTGGTCTAATTCATCCAAATTTATATGTGGTGCTCACACCGGCAACTACATTTTGCAGGCGTGGCTACTTTGGAAAGATGGAACACCTTTGGAACTGATGGATCCCATATTAAGAGAATCCTACAATCAGAATGAAATCATCAAAAGCATTCATATTGGTCTTCTGTGTGTCCAAGAAGATCCAGAAGACAGACCTACAATGGCAACAATAGTTCTTATGCTAGATAGTAACACTGTTACTCTACCAACTCCTAAGCGGCCTGCATTTTTCATCCACAGTGGAACTGATACAAACATGCCAAAAGAGCAGCAATTTGGTCAGTCTATAACAAAATCATTACCGGTGTCTATCAATGATGCTTCCATTAGCGAAATGGATCCTAGATAAGCTTCATTACTTGGAGAATATGTGTAAAATGTATCATTATATCCATACACCTACTTATTTGTCGTAGTTTCGCATTACTGCATTTGGAAATCTTGAAAATTAAAAAATGTTTAAGTAAAATGGATTTCGACAGAGAGACTAAAATAGACTTTTCTTTTAAATTTCAAGGACTTAAATCTATTTTAACTTTAAAAGACCAACATCATTTTTAAACCTTAAAATAATAATATATTATGCAAGTTTAAAAATTCATAAAAATGAATTACTTAGAGTATAGTTAAGTGATAAGTTTTTCTGACATTTTTTAAAAGGGAAAACCTGATTGACTAAATATAATGATAATATATTTTAAAACTAAAAAAAAGTAGGAAAAATATGTACCTAATTAATTTGATTATAATAGGTATCTAATTTGCTTAAAGGATGAATAATTGGGTTGACTGATTACAATAGTAATATTTAATGGAAAATTAAAAAAGTGTAGTACCAAATTATTTTGAATATAACTAGGAATAAAATATTACTTTTAATTGAGTGGGTATCTAATCTTGTCTTGTCTGAGGTTTTTTAACTCCATGAAGTACAGAGCAACGATTACACAGATCCTAGACATGACTAAATTGAAAGATACAATTAAATTGAAAAATATAATAACACTTAAACATATAAATACCATATTATACTCATTCTAGATAGTCAAATAAACTAAAATATAATTTTATATAAAAAATTGTCTTAGAGTTTTCAACAGAAGTAACAATTCTAATATAAGCTATCTGGATATAATTACTCAAATTTTCTTAGAGTTTTCAACAGAAGTAACGATTCTAATATAAGATATCTAGATATAATTACTCTGCAACATCTTTTCTACCTCCTTAGAACCAGCAACGAAATCTTCGATTGCTCCCACTAATCAGGCGATTATAGAAAAAGAAAAAAAAAATACCACTGTAACAAATAAAAGAAAGATAAACTAATGACTTTTAAAGAATTAATTCAATTCATAAATTAATAACATAAATCATACAAATACAATTATATGAAACTAAGATTCAATTTATCTGAGAATTTTTTTTTGTGTTCACATTTCATAATACATGTTTTACCCTTAATTATTTTAAAAATTAATTATTTTATAAATAATTTACTTTTAATCATTTTTTTACAAATATCTTTTGTCTTAAATCATTATTTAAATATTCTTTTTATATATCTTTTTTTTATTTTATATTTAACAACTATTTTAAAAATTATATATTTGTTATTCATCTTAACTTAAATTTTTTGAAAATTAAAAAATGCGAATACACAGACACGACAGTGTCTGTGTGTTCGCTAATAATAATAATATTAATAACAATTGATTAAAAATTAAAAAAAAATAATTAATGATGTCAGCTAATGAAACTAAACATTTGTGTGTAGCGAGGACAACATGAAAAAGGAGTGACTCATGAGGAAGTTTGACTATCATCTTTGTTTCTGTTAAATCTGAAATTAGACTTAGTGTAGAAACATTGTCTTTCCCTCACCTGATAAAAAATTGGTATAATTAGTCGTATAGTACCCAGTTTGGGGCTAGGGTGTCAAATAGATATCCGATTTGAAAAAAGTGTCAATTGCATATCAACTTTTGAAAAAGTGCTTCAATTAGGTCCCTTTCATACATAGATGACTAACACCGTTAGTCAACGAGCCACGTGTCAGTGTGTGGTTTTTTTTATTTTTTTTTAAATTTTTTTAAATTTTTTTAAATTTTTTTAAATTTTTAATTTTTTTTTAAATTTTTTGGAAAAAAAAATGCCACGTGTCAAGTCCCTGTGTGTGACACATGACATTTTCAGTGCCACGTGGCATTGCAATGCCACGTGTCAGTGTCACTATCAGATGTCATTGTATTGACTTCGATTTAGTCCCCATATATGTCTTTTTGTTTCAATTTAGTACCTAAGTATGTGTATCTGATTCAATTTTGTCCCAATTTTTTTCTTTACACGCACAGGGACTTGATACGTGGCATTTTTTTTTCAAAACATTTAAAAGAAAATTTAAAAATTTTAGAAAAATTTAAAAAGAATTAAAAAAACCACAGACTGACACGTGGCACGACGTTAGTCAACTCTGTCTGAAAGGTACCTAATTAAAACACTTTTACAAAAATTGGGATGCAATTGACATTTTTTTTAAACCGAGTACCTATTTGACACCATAACCCCAAACTGGATACTATACGACTAATTATACCTAAAAAAATATTATTAAGTTGCTATATTCATCTAAAAATTTAGATTTGGTTTTCCGGACCGACCAATCTTCATATAGAAAAAGTAATTCATCTTTGTTCTTGTTTTTATACTCAATTGTAATAGAACAACTTCTTTTTTTATTATTATTAGCGTTAACAAATACATTACCACGTACATGCTTTAAATATATATATATATATATATATATATATATATATAATATTATATTAATAGATGATTATAGCAATATTAACAATTTAATGTGCAAATTAAAATTATATTTATTAAAAAAAAAATAATTTAAATAGTTAGATGGAGTAATTTGATCTATAAATATAATAAAAAATTATTTTAACATGTATATATACGTTGTAGTTAAGCTTAATTACTAATTTGGTCTCAACTTAGAGAAGACAAAATTGAATAATTTTCAAAAATTGGGAAACTAAATTTAATCAAAATTATAAATAGATTGACTAAATTGAAAACAATCAAAGTTAGTTTGACATGTGACACATGACATGACACATGGCACTTTTTTTTTAATTAAAAAATTAAAATTAATTTTTTTATTAAGTTGACACGTGTCACAACCATAAGATGACACCTGGGAGTTAAATTAAAAAAAAATAAAAAAATTACAAAAATTACAAAATTTCACAAAATAACACGTGGCATGTCCAGAGACGGTATTAACTTAACACAGAGACCAAATTGAACATTTTGAAAGAATCAGATAACCAAATTAAATCAAAAAATTAATAAGAGAATCAAAATAAACCAAACCAACAAATTAGGAGACCACGCTAATTAAGCCTAATTTAAACAACACGCACAAAGTAGAAAATAAGTGTAAGTGTAAAGAGAAAAAAGTAGAAATAACTCGAGATTTAAGTGAAAATCAACACTTGAAATGGAAAGTAATTCTGTAACAAAATAAAAATAAAAATAAACTGACAAGAAAAATATTAAAAGAGCACTGTTTTTGATTTATTATTAGTTATAGTTATTAGTATACTTTATGATATGGTGTATAAAAAGGTTCCTCAGTCTGGTTTAATTTGGGAAGAAAGCAGTTGCAGTGAACAAAACCCTCTGCAAGCTCTAATAACAACAACTCAACCCGTTACTTGCTTCCATTGCATTGCTTCTCATTCAGGTCATATCCCTTCTTATCATTTCTCTTCCTTTATGGAACAAGCTTTTGCCTTTTCTCTGTTCAAACTTTCTTTTTTTCTCACTCTTCTTATTCGGTTCATATCTATCAAGATTTATGTTCTTCGTTCTTTCAAATTTTCTGTTGGTCCTCGGGTTTCTTTTCTTTCTCTAGGGTTTCTTTCTCACCGCCCTTCCACTTTTCTCTTAAATTCTTTTTTTAGTTTCTGCTGTAGAAGCATCGGGCGATAATCTGGGTATTCTTTTCTTTTGTTTAGCGTTGAGTTAGTATTGCCTGTGTTTATAATTATTCCGGGACCTTATTCTAAATGATTCTGATCATAGCTTTTGTTGAAATTGAATCTTTCTTTTGACACGGGTTATGGGCTTTGCGTGAAACGTTTGTTCTTTAGTTCTTTATTCCATCTCCCACCCTCCTTCCCCCACAATTTTATGCTATCTGTGTTAAAGATGTTCGTGCATGGTGAATAAATGTTGTTTCCAAGTTAATGTTAAATGGTTTATCCTT
>Ga0214544_1000223_pt1 | contig 92629 bp, 52 predicted proteins | sample CNSS3metaG_FD_160074 | JGI IMG/M metagenome (GOLD analysis project Ga0214544, IMG submission 160074) | Root nodule microbial communities from cowpea collected in UCLA plant growth center, Los Angeles, California, USA - CNSS3 | ecosystem: Host-associated > Plants > Roots > Nodule | place: USA...
GAATTTTAGAATTTTAGAATTTTAGAATTTTAGAATTTTAGAATTTTAGAATTTTAGAATTTTAGAATTTTAGAATTTTAGAATTTTAGAATTTTAGAATTTTAGAATTTTAGAATTTTAGAATTTTGTAATTTTAAGAATTTAATAATTTTATTATTTTGTAATTTTAAGAATTTATAATTTCATAATTTTATTTTTTTGTAAATTTATTATTTTATAATTACATAATTTTATATTTTCATAATTTTTTTAATTTCGTAACTTTATAATTTTATATTTTTATAACATTATTGTTTTATAATTTATAATTTTTATATTTTACTTTTTTTAATTTTGTAATTTCATTGTTTTATAATTTTATAATTATTTGATTTTATAATTTAATATTTTTATACTTAATACATTTATGTATATTTTAAGTTTAATAATTTTGTAATTTTATAGTTTTATAGTTTTATAATTTATAATTTTGTTTTTGAGAATAATTTTCGTTAAATACAACAAATTCTTGAGGGAGAGCTCGTCATTATGGTATCTTATTGCAAAATATTGTGATGACAATTAAGCATGATGACACGAGATCTCGTCATTATGGTATCTTTTTGCAAAGTATTGTGACAATATTTAAGCATGACGACATTTAAGGCCTCGATTAAAAATTCTTAAATTTATTAAGGACCCAAAACATAATTAAGCCTATAATAAATTATGTGCTCTTTTACTAGGATTTATAAATGACATTACTATTATTATAAAAAAAACAAAATAAAATATGGTCATAGTTAATTAAGTAACACAATCAATTATTACAATTACATAATTGATTAAACAAGCCACATAAATTTTAAGAGAACTACATAATCAACAAACTATAGGAATTAAGAAAATTATCATGTCTTATTGTATAACATTATATAATTAAATTTAGGGTATTATTTCAGTGTCCTTTTCAAAGAAGCGATTTTTGTACTCTTTTATATACGGAACCAATCAAATCATGTCATATGTAATAATTTTAAATGATGTGACGCTACTTTACTTCACCTTCCACGTCCTCACCCACCTCTCCACTCTTTTCCCAACATCCATTGGTCAAGTTAGGTTTAGACCTATACCAACGACATGTACTCCAACATCACCTTCTCTTCCGTCAATTGCGACTACAATAGTCATCTCTAGTGCAACGATGTTGGTGGTGCTACTCCCGTTGTAAGAACATATGATAATTTTAATGTGTGCATTCTTATTCGTTAGAGGTCGGTATAAATACACAAACCGTATGACCTAAAATAGGTATCTAATTATTCAAAACATAATTACAAGAGATTAGTAACCTATTTACATGAAGATAATTAGCTTAATCATAGGAGAATAATTTCTAGTTGGCTTAATTAGAGAAGAATAATATCTAATCTATCACATCCCCCTCATTCAATATCCATCTCAATATGTTTTCTACGCTAATGTTGCATAGGATTATTTGAGAAGAAAATGAATTTCCTAGAGAAGACTATGGAGCCAACAAGATTCAGAAATAACATTGGCGACACCTTTATATTTAGCCTCTACACTAGAACGAGAAAGAGTATGTTGGCTCTTTGAAGACCATGAGATGAGGTTGTCACTAAGAAACACATAGTAACACGATGTGGAGTGTTTGGTGTCAGGACATCCACCCCAATCAGCATCAGTATATGAAATAAGTTTCTAAATAAAGGTCCAATAAAGATGCAAAAAATATCGTAAAGTACCCTGAACATACCGTCGAATGCGTTTCAATGCTGCCATGTGCTCGATGCAGGGGCATGCATGTGAAGACATACCTCCTAAACGACTATAGGGCACCGACAAGACTCTGGTACATAGTGTGATCCTCATAGGGTTTGTCAAAGGCTATAATGAGCTTCAGCTTGGTATCAATCGGAGTAATGAAAGGATTACAATAGGCCACATGCATGTCTTGTCACACAATCTCGAGAAAATAACTCAAAGGACCAAGATCCTTCATAGCACATTTAGATGCAAGGAGTGATCTGAAACACTATGCTAGAACCAAATGTTGGAGACGTAGTCAACAAAGCATTGGTACCAAACATGAGGCGCTTGCTTCAGACCGTAAAGAGATTTCCTCGAGCGACAAATGTGATTAAGGTGAAGGGAATCATAGAAAGCGAACGGTTGGTGCATGCATACAGTTTGAATTAAATCACCATGGAGAAATGCATTATGAACATCCAATTGATGAATGAGCCAGTATTTGGAGAGAGCAATGGTGAGAATCATGTGAATGGTCGTGGGTTTACAATGGGACTAAGCGTCTCATCACAATCCACACTTGTAATTTGAGACTTACCATCTCCTATAAGGCACACTTTGTAATGCTCAAAACAACCATTATATTTCGTTTTATGTATGAAAATCCACATACAACGAATGATATTAACATCACGAGTTGCGAAACCAAATTCGACACATTATTTTTAATTAAAGCATTAAATTCAATTAGTGTCCAATAAAGAAAGGGTGTGATTTTTGGAAAGAGGTGATATTGTCAAATTGGCAATGGAAGTAGAAGGATTAAAGAGCTTTCCAGATTTGTAGACACTAGTCTAGTACGGGTGGCAATCTTTCTACTAGAAAAGATAGGTCATGATGGAAGTGTAGGGTTCAGAGGCAGGGCAGACTGGTTTGAAGTAGGAGAGGTAGAAAGGTTAGCTGTTGACTGTGATGTGTTGGATGAAGAGGATGATAATCTTGTAGGTCTTAGGTTAAGCAAAGGCTTCAGGTCAAGGTTAAGCCAAGGATGAACAAGAAAGGGATGTATTTCATCAGTGAAACAATCATAAGTAGAGCTAGGGGAGGAAAACATATAGGCAAAAGAAAATTGTGTTTCATCAAAAAGACATATTATGATATTATTACCTTTCTATGAGACAAATCAAAACATTTATAACCTTTGTGATTAACATGATAGCCTAAGAAAACACACAGAGTCGATCAAGGTTGTAATTTGTTAATGGTAGGAGAAGGGAACAAAGGATAAAAAAGACAACCAAAGACTCGTAAATGTGTATAGAAGGGATCATGATGATATAGAAGTTGAGTGGAAGATTGATGAGGCGCCTTCCGAGGAAGTATATTAAGCACTAGAGCTTATCTTTTACTTGACTATATTTTCATCCTTATCACAGTCAAAAACATTTTTCTATAATTATTTGTTGTAAATATTTTATTGAATTAATGTTATGATTAATTTTTTTCCTTTTCTATGATATGAAATCTGTAAGTTCCTTTTCTTTTTTATGATATTTACAAGATGAGGCCAAGAATTATGTTTCTGTTTAATGTTTGTGACATTAGTGTTGTTTCTTGACATAATTTTCAATGGCGAACTTCTTGATCTCCAATTCTAGACAAGGGTTGCCTTAGAAGTTAATTTTATTGAAGCCTCCATCGATACACTAGAGATTTAGAGTACATCAACAACAATCCTTTTCTTCCTAGCCCCTTTCTAGGATAATTATGAAGATATTGAAATTACTTATGTGGTAGAATCCTGGGTCCGTGAGTTCATGGATATAAACATCTTTATTTCTATTATATATGTACCTTGTTAATGTAATTCATCTGAAGCACATAAGTTTATTTTCACTTCAGATTGGTAGATGAACTTGTTGTTGTGTATAAGGAGGCAACATTGAGAACAACTCGGGAAGATATTAGAGCAAATATATATCATATACTAATCCTACTTCAAGAGTAAGGCTTTATTTTTCGATTGATTTCTTTGTACGAGTGATATATCCATACCCTCATTTAGTTCATGTCCTTTTATGCATGCATAAGCAAAAGGTCTACATTTTGATATGGCTTAGGACATGCATCAATCGTACACGTTTTATTAATATCCTATTTTTGGTTATGTCACATACTACCTCACTATTTAATGTAAATATCACCCAAGCCAACTTTAATATGAAGGAATCCTTCACACCTAATGGAGGCCCTTAACAGTTAACCCAATTCCCCAATTGGCTCAAAAAAACATTCAATTAGATGAAGGACAATTTTCTCAGCTACTACTTATGCAAAACCAAAGTAGTAGAACCAAATGCAAGAATTGCACACAGTTCCTTCATCTACTTTTTTTTTTTTGGTGCATTGCCTTCACTCTACTATTCAAAGCCAAGAAAAGGTGTATTAGAAAAAGGAGAAGTATATATCGTTTTACCGTGTTGAACAACGGCATAAGAGGTGGCGCCTAAGCTCCACGCGTTCTGCAATAGTGAAGAAGGGATGTGTGCTCTACAACAATGGAAGAAGGGAACCAACACGTTCTGCAACTGTTGGAGATGAAACACAACAATGGAGACATTGCCACTACACGCTCCAACACTGCGCGATTCTATTTTTAACCCTAACAAGGCTTATTACCTCGGTTGATTTTAAACCGAGGCATAAACATGTATATGCATCGATTAAGTAACACTCGCTACATATACTCTTGAAATGTAACCACATATGTCTCAGTTAAAATTGGACCAAGGCCTAAAAGATTGTCTTCCTCGGTTAGGTGTCCACCCGAGGCATAAAACTCTGCGTTTAATTTTAAAAATTGAAAACAGCGGGAAAACATAAAAATTTTGGGACATATCTGCCTCGGTTGTTTGTAGAATCGAGGCATAAACATGTATATGTTTCATTTGTTTGTAGAACCGAGGCATAAACATTCCCAAATATTGCGAAAAAGCCACCACATCTTCATATATCTCGTTTATACTAAAATTGAGGCATATTGGACGCTGTAAAAAGCCCAAAATACTCTAGTGACGAAAGAAGAACTAACGAATTAGCGAGGAGAGTGGGAATCATGTTGTTAATGATTTGAATTTTACATTTAGCTTTTTTCATTTTGAGAAGAAGTATGGGGGCAAAAGAACTAGAAAAGAAGACATTTTCATCATAAAATCAATGAAACAAAGCATAAGACGTGACATTACTACTACCAACAATTAATGTTTGATTTAAATGACTCAAATTAGAATAAGACGTGACATTACTTTGTGATGTCATTGTGTGAGACGAAGCTCTAGTGTCCATGTACCACTTGTTGTCAAGAGGTGTCAGGGACATGGTGCACATAGTAGTGATAATGTTTGTGGGTACTTGGGAAGTTGTGGTGGGGTAGGTCTGAGGACACTAACCAAGAATGTCGTACAAGTTCAAAGAAAATTGGCATTTTTGTTCTTCACTCTTTCTATGGAGGTGCCTCTGTTATGAATTTTGGTAATCTTTTAATTCAAATATAGTTTTGTTATTTTACTCAAAAACTTGTGGTGGTGGTTTTTTATGCTTCAATGGTCTTATTGGAATATTATAGGATATGCTAGCTACTATTAGGAAGGGCTTCCAAATTATGTCTCATCATTTTTCTAGCAGTTTGATGGTTAGATTATAATAATGTCGCATCATTTAAAATTATTACGTACATATAGCATGTTTTTATTGGTTAGTTACACGTAGAAGGATATCAATATCTTTTTTCATTAACTTAATAATATGTTAAAAAGTCATTTTTAATAATATACAATAATGTATTATCTTAAAAAGTCATTTTTAATAAAAAAAAAATATCAATGTAACATTTATACAAATAATAAATTTGGTCTTAAATTGGAAAGACATGTGTAGAAACTAAATTGAATCAAAACACTAACACTCGATAGTGACACTTACACTAACATTGTCTTGCCATGTGGCACTAACAGTGTCACGTGTCAGTAGGGACTTGACACGTTGTAACAAAAGTTTTTCGCAATAAATAAATAAATAAAAGAATTAAAAAAAATAAAAAACCACATATTGAAAAGTGGCATGTCGTTAATGTTGTTAGTAATTTATTTATTTTTAAAAAGACCTAATTGAGACACTTTATCAAAAGTTATAACGTAATTAAAAATTTTTTAAAGCGGAAACCAAGTTGGCACACCCCACCAAAGTGGAGACCATCCAAGTAATTAAGTATTTTTTTTTATTAAATATACTTTTGGTCCCTTAACTTTTAGTGAAAATTGGAGTTAGTCTCTCTTCGAAACTTTGACCTAATCTAGTCCTCTGGCTTTAAAAATGTGTGAATTTAGTCCTTTTAACCAAATTTTATTAAATTTATTTGTCATTTCAAACGTATTTCGTAATAGTACTTGAAATGTTTACTCCATTTAATACATTTTCGCTTTAAATTGATAAATACGTTTAAAATGTCAAAATAAAATTTAGATAAAAAAATTAAATTTACGCATTTCTAAAATTTAAAAACTAAATTTGATTAATAATTAGAAAAGAAATTAATTTTCATTAAAAATTAAAAATTAATGTACAAAAGTATATTTAACCTTTTCTTTTAAGTACCAAAGTCAGACCCTTAACTTATAGAAGTCATATAATCAATTATAAAAGTCATATAATAATTATGTAAAGTTAAAACATCTTTGCACACGTTTGCATATAAAGTAATTTTAAGTTCCTTGTAACTATTTTTGCATAACATCTCTATCAGACTACCTTCCTCCCATATTGTTTTTTTCTTTGCTCTTCCCTCCTCGCATCACTCTGCCAAACGAACCAGTAGTGAATTAGAATGGGAAAAAAAAGAAAAAAAAATGATAAATGCAATAACAATGTAATATGAAAGAAAATAAAATATTAAAAAGTGAAAGAAGAAATTAGTATATATATTAAATATTTCATAGGATAACTTAGCCTTCTGTTCAACCCCATTACTTAAAAGTGGTAATCGACTGTAGTTTTGGGTTTTAATGCCCTTCCCACTCAAAACAAAAAAGATGCTAGAGGATGGGTGATAGTGAAAAAGGAAACACTAATGGTACACATTCTTTTAACACTTATCTAAATTCATTGAATAATGTGATTTTATATCATAGATATTCATTGAAATACTTTTTTAAAAAATTCATTTGAGGAGCTAAACATGTAATATCTTACTTACCTGTTCTTGTCAGAAAAACATTTACCTAAGATAACGGTAATTTGGAGAAAACAGCACTTTTACTTTAACCATATATTTGATTCATCATGTTACTCGCATATTAAACAAACATGTTTGCTGCTTTCACGAAGAAGATCAGACATTCGCTCACAGTAGACCCATGTAAAATTGTCCCTCATATTGCTTAGTACAGAAGAATACAGATGCTATAATTAAGATTAAGATGAATGGATCAAGAATTTATATAACCAGATTAAGTTATCTGTATGATAAAATAAGAAAAAACTGACACATATTTTTAACAATAGTAAAACCTTATTTCACTAGTTAAAATTGGTTACATAAACCCACACAATATCGTTCAATTTAATTATATATCACGAATTTTAATGTGATATGTATTTTTAAACAATTTCAACCGGCATCCTTCTCGACTTCTTTTCCACCGGTTAGCAAGATTGAAATTTTCGTAATTTATTTCCTCATAAAAAAGCATTAGGTTTAATTATCGGAATAAGTTGATCACCGTCCAACTTCCAAATAAGCATTTATGCCAGGCATGTATGTTATAGCACGAAGATTTTATTAAAAACAAAAAACAAAAAGACATAGGGACTACATCAAATTTATGATATAAATACATCATAGGTAAAATTATTTATTATTAAAAAAAACTAAATAATTACATAGATGGATAAAAGTAAATCAATATAACACTAAAAAGAAAATAAAACTCAATAATCAAATTCTTCGGTATATTAATGATAAAAGTCCTCTGAAACTTATTAATATTTTTTAGTAATCCTTGTTTTAGATGATTTAGTATTAACTTTCTTTAGTTTTACCTCAATTAGGTTTTCTTGTCGTTTGACCTAGTTCATCACCATTTAGACGTTATTTTCAATTCCTCTACAAACGAGTTTTCCTAAACATCAAAAAATTAAAAATTGTCTCAGAACTACAATGAAGTGAGTTTTGATAATTGACATTATCATATTTTTTATTGTTATTTTATTTATCTTTTTAGATATTTCAGGTTTTATGTAATAAATTTGGAAAAGATAAATATTTGATTTATATCTTTTAGATAAGTGAAAATCTTTAGGGATTTAAGAAGATTATCAACAGAATCAAAATGGAGATTAAAAGAACATATCAAAGCTTATCCACTGAGATGTTTACTTCAATTATAAATCATAAGATTTGAATAATATATCAAAGATATGGAATCTCTAACGTATATATATCAAGGATTATCTATTACAATTTATTCAAGTACAAAATCAAGTTCAAATTTTAGGCCTAGTCAAAATTTGAAAGTGTATAAATTAAGGGCCTAGCAGAGGTCAAAACACACACTTTGAGAGAAAGAAACTTGATCCAAATACACTTAATGGTAGAAGTGCATTCTAGTATTCAATATGTCTAGGAATACCTAACTCCCTCATTCATGGAGGTTGATTGTAATGTATTTTTAATTCTCTATGGATTAATCATTCAATATAATTATTTTTCATCATCTCTTGTATTTTATTCTTGTTTTAACTGCATAGTCTAGAAATTTTGCACATGCGATAGTACCTACTGATCCAAAAGATAGTTTGGGAAACCTGATTATGATCTTCAAGTGCATATTTTAGATATGTGCATATGTGGGAGTATTGGCTAATCCAAAAGATAGTTTGGGAAACCTAAATAGGATAAAACAACTAATTCATTTCACATGCTAGACATAGACGTGGTCATTGGTCATTCTTAACATCAACATATATTTCATTAATGCAAACTTAATAACAAAAATTGTTAAACATAAAGTTTTTATTATTCAAGTTTAGGCTTGTTAAAAAAGATGTAAATGTGAGAGAAGGAAGTAGAAATATATTGTTTGTTGATTTTACTTTGAATTGAATCATGAAACTCAATTCCGATGAAGCTTTTATCATATAATTTCTTAAATCGAGTTGATTGTTTCCATTGTGTGAATTTCTGTTATTTCTTTATTTCTGAATTTATTTTTATTTTTATACACCAAAATGTTTTGTTACTCTTCTCCTTTATTAGTAAACAACCAATTATTTTAAATCACATTAGTCTCTGTGGGAAACGATATATGAACTTGTCCACTATATTACTTGTACAATTAGATACACTAGTCAATTACGTAACAAGTCTAAACGTTATAAACCCTGTAAACTATCGACAATGGAAATAACATCCTCCAAAGAAGGCATATCAATCAAAGAATCAGAATCCATTGTCACACCACCACCAATGGAAACATCAATTCTTAACAATATAAGATTCATGCTCAATAATGAAATGTTTGACTATTTCACAAGTTTATTTATAATTTTCTTAGCCACAAAGTAGCCATAGTTAACGCTTCCAAGACAAAAAGATGATTTAGTCCTTATAATATTAAATTAAGATGGTTTTACCATAAGTGTGTATGAATAACTTTTCAGTTAACTGGTGTTTGTTCTTGCTCTTCTGCACTCTATGCTTTATGGGGAAGAAAATCAGAAGGATAAGCACAAGTGAATAAAAAGAGAAAAAGAAAAGGAATGAAAAAGAAAAAAAAAAGTGAAAAGAGTGTTCATGAGTGAACCAAGTCATCTTTGTGGAACATGTGAACGAAAGTGGAAACAAAGATCACCTGCAATCTACTGTTTAAATTTGGAAATGTTAATTTTACCCCTAACAACTGAAAGTCACAGTAACCCCTCTATTAGTAGTTAATGAAATAATGATTTAAATAAGTGTAGAAATTATAATGCAAAGTTGTAGGATAGAACATAGGTTGTATAGGGTGTGGCATCTATGGTTGTAGCATTGGAGGCAGAATGAGCACACACAATCTATTGACTCTGAAACTAAGATTTGCTGAACCCGACAAGCTCTCGAATAAAGTTTCCACTTCCCCGTGTTACCGGCAAACAATGTTTAGTCAGCGGTCAACCACATTGCATTCTAACTATTTTTCAAAATAAAACCAAATCCTTTTTTTTTCCTAAAAACATACTTATTAAACATAAATTCTTATACACGACACGCGTTTGAGAAATAACAGAGGTGCATTCATGTTCAGGTTCAGGTAATACTATATTAGGAAACTACTTCCGCGCAAGAAAGTAACAGATAAGGAAGAACGACATCATCTCTTCACTTTTCAGAACTACTTGGACGCATATTTGCAGAATACTAAAAACGGCAACAAATAATCCTATTGGAAAGGGAGTCACATAATAAAGGACCTGTTCACAAAAAATAAATAAAAGTAGATTAAAATAAAGATATTTATCGAGTAAAAAACACACGTTATAACAATTCATACTATTTTTTGTTGATGGTTAGTTATTAACACTATGTTAGTTTTAGATTGGAAATATAAAATTAATAAATATTTTATTATTTCTTCACGTTAGAGGCGTTTTTCATTTTAATTTCATTAGTTTATATTTGAGAATATGCACTTATTTTGTTATATGAATATTACACTTATCTCTCACATCATATTTCTAAAATTGACATTTGTTTTACTTGTATTATTAATAAAATAATATTTACACTTTTTAGTAGTTTTTAGTAGTTTTTAAATAAATATTTATTTAACAATCAAAACATGAAAATGATATTTATAAAAAAAAAGTAAGTAAATATTAATTTTGTTAAACAATAACCTCTCTCATTCTTCATTCCAAACCAACATTATATCTCCCAAGTATTTGTGAAAGAAATTGAACCCACAACTTCTTATTTCTCTTTCAATTTTATTACTAAGTCAATCTATATCTCCAAGAATGTGCTTATATGTTTATTTATATCTATCTATCCTAACATTCTTTCTGTGTAATATTAATGTTTGATCCTTCTTTTCGGACTTTCTTATGAAATGTTAAATTTTTTTTGTAAAAGGTTAAACCTTTTTAAACTTATTGAAATACGGTCACTTTCAATTAATATATTTTTTATTATCGATAAAAAAAAAATTGTTAAGAAGTAAATTTTAAACTTAAGTCAATCCCATAAAAATCAGTTTATTAGGTGAGATTTACATCACATTTATATATTATGAAATTGTCTTATCTCTTAACCACTTTTTCTTGGACCATTCGGTTGTGAACTTCCTAAAATCACTCCAAAGAAATTGTTTTCACATCAACACCTCACTGGATAGTCCGTCTGTAGTGGGTGACCTTCGATCACTTATCCTTAGACCGCCTGACCGAAGGGATGGATGAGGGTGTTGATAGGTCATACGATACGTCTCTAATCGATACGAGACTTAAAAAAAAAAGATTAAATTCACAATGAACTAACAAAACCTGGTGCGGCCCATTGTTCATTTTGGAAATAGGTGACTTGAGTCGCTCTGGTTTTGAAATAGGTGATTTGAGTTGGTGTGGTTTTAAAATAGGTGACTTGATTTAGTTTGGTTGACTTGGGGCTAATTTTTATTTTGGTCTGTTGTCAGAATAACTTTTAAATTTGAGAAAGTTTGGACACCATTACTAAATTATATATCTCTCCAAAATATGATAATTAAATTATATTTTTGCTAAAAATATGAAATAATGACTTGTTGTTTTTTGTAATTGGTTGATTAAATAAATTTAGAATGTTATCTTTATGAGAATGGAGCTGTGATCCGAATGAAACACCTATGGTGAACTGCGTCCACATATAAAGTAGTGAAGAAAATGCAATGGCTTTATCTTTAACAACTATAGATTCTTCTTTCAGTGTAAGCTTTTTGGGTTACTTTTTCTTCTCTTTAGTATATGAAAGGACGATCCCTTGCAATGATATAAGAGTTCAGCCACATTTCTCAGTGCCATGTGTACTGCAAATCTTACGGAATGATATTTGTGAGTACCCAATAATGGAGTGTGAAAACACATGCACTCATCACACTTGGAATAAACAAAAACTGCACATGTCTTTCACCGTGCCATCGCATGTGCACTCAGTTTACCTCGCACCTCAACCAGTCACAATCATGTCTCTTGTTTTGCCTACTATATATCTTTCTTTTATTTTCCTACTCTTTTATGTAAAAATGAATTACAATAAATAAAATAAAAGATTTTGTTTATTCATTAAAATAAAGCAAAACATTAAACCTTGAACAATATATATATCCATGATTAACATGATAGAAGAAGAGGTCTTAGAATACTCTTCTATATTGGAAAATGGAAAATAAAATAAGGTTAAATATATATTTAGTACGTAAATTTATACAAAAAATTTGAATTTGTTTTTCTTCTGAACTTTGATATATTTTTGTTTTTAAATTTTAAAAAATAATGAATATAGTTTTTCTAACTCAACTGAATTAAATTTTTTTATATGTCAAAATTATTTTTAAATGACATTTGAGTTATTTATATTATTTTTTATTTTTCTTAATCTTTTATAAATTATACAACTATACATATTTTCCTTGTAATTTTAGAATTTTGTAGAAATATAGATTTGAATTTTAATTAGGCTTCTAATTAGACCTAGCATGCTGAACCCCATAAAGAAAAAATCAGCCAAGCTTTAGAAGAAGAGAAGCATGAAACATGAAATCCCACATCACCTATAATAAGCTAGTTTTAGTTCACACTCTTCTCTACTTTTTATGTGTTTCAGTCTCTATTTATATCTACATAAATATTGTTCACACGTGGATGAAAAGTGAGGAAACACTTTGTTTGTTTCCATTCATTTGTGCTAAAATGGAGAGACAAAAATGAGGGATAGCTTAGACGCACCTTTGTTCAATGTGTAAAAAAGTTTTGAAAGCTAGGTGTACATATGTGTCGCATTACCATTTTAGCCTTGCGTACGTTTAACCTTCCTTTTTCCTGTAGTGCAGTGATATTTTTCAGGTTTCACTTGGTTTTCTTATTCACACTTTTGTTTTACATAGTTGCACTGTTTTTTTCTTCCTTGTTGACGTGTTTCCTTTGCCGGTTGCTTCATTGGTTTAGGGTATTCGGTTATTTGGTTTGTTTATTTGTGAATGTCAATTAGGTAAGAACCCCTTTCATGTTGGCATGCATATACGTGAATGTAGCGAGTAACATATATAAGAGAATTCTCTTATATGGTATATCATATAAGAATCGATTTTAATATAATAATAACAATAATAGTAAAATATAGTAATAATATAACTCTATATAGAACCCTTGCCCCCATGTACAACTCACCCTTTCTGAATGAGAATTGAGTTCCACTTATGATAGCATTATTTTTATTCTTTAACATTGTTGCAGATAGAACTTTCAACTACAATTACAAAGGGTTTTTAACAACTGTTCATGACCCATAAATAAGCTTGTCGTTGTAACTCAAAAGTAATCGACTACGGTTATAATCATTGTAATTTGAAATACTAATAACAACGATTTTAATTCAAACTGTCATTATAAGTAGTAAATAAAAAATAAAAATATTAAAAAATAAAGACATAAAAAATTTTCTAAAAACATAATAGAAACAATATAATATAACCTCAAATTTAATCTAATTTACAATTAAAAATATTAAATAAAAAAAACTAACACATAATAGAAAGAAGAGGTGGCGGTAGTTCAAAGGTGAAGGTGGCAAGTATAAGGCGCAGGAGAAAGACATCAACAATCGATTAAGGTTACGACGAGAGGATGACGAAAACACAATCACAAACACAAAAAACGTATAACGATAACATAAAGAGTTATGAAAACAATTGCATCGTTTTGGTGTTTTTGCCTAAAAAGGGAAAAAGTGATTAGCCCTAGAGGGTTAGGCTGCACAGGATCTAAGTTAGACTAAACGTGAGCAAATTATGGGGATACAATGCACAATCAACTACATGAAACAGCACAGTGAATTAGGTTGGAAAATGATTATTTCAAATGCCATATGCAATTAAAGTTTCGCATAAAAAATAGTAAAATCTTCTGGTGTCTTCCCCGCTGTTGTATACTTGATTTGCCCTCAGCAGTGTAAAAGCAGAACTTGAATAAATCTAAATTACAAACACTAAGTTACAAATATGATCCTATAAGTTACAAACACTTAAACCAAATACTCGCTGTAGCATTTGTTTGCTTCCACTTTTTCACGTGCACCCTTTATTTGTACGTCCTCCACATGGTGAATTGGGAGTGGTCTTTCCCATCTTGCATGTCTTGCTTACCTGTTTTTAGGATCATTGCCACGATTTCTTTCAATTATTGTGTCAATTAATGTTCTTTTCATTTTTAGATCAATCATTTTTATTATGCAATAAGTATTTATGTTCAATATTTCATGTATTGTTTTAATATATATTTAAAATAATGTTCATAAACAAGACATACTTTTGCTTTTTGTAAAACTAAATTTGGTTCGAAGTCAAATTTAAAATTGGTGTAAAAATTTGTCCCTTTTTATATTGTTGGGCCGATATCAAACCAACTCAACCCAGATTCTAAGATCAATATATGTTAGTAGAGGCAAGTTCTTTCTACACCTCCATACATTTCTCTCTCTACTTTCATAGGTTAAGTGAAAATATATTTTTGTTCTTATCTTCTTCCTTCATCCTCTTCATCCTACGCATCTCGTTTCCCATCTTCTTCTTCCACCTCCATCGCAACCCTTCTACCACCCCCACTCATCACTTTCTTCTTCTCCAACGATCACTTTTCATATTTTATGTTTTGAATACACAATCCGTATTTTAAATTGTGGAATCTAAAATATAATTTTAAATTTTAGAACGCACAGTCCGAAATATAATTTTTGTATCGTGGGATTATGTATTTCGGTCCAAATTCCAAAACTTCAAATGAAAATGGGATAAAATTAATTTTTTTTAAAATTTATAGAATTGCAGGAAGAAGCTGGCTTTAGTAGAGTGTGATAAAAGTTGTCTCATAAAGTTAATATAAAATGAGTTATTATTTTCTGAAAGTAAGTTGAATTAAAAATGCATTAAGCATTTATCTAAATTAATAAATAATAGAATAGAGATGTCAATTTTATGATTGTGCATGTGCCAGCACTAGTTTAGGACAGATGTTAAGGAAGTGTTGTATTGCTGATTTAAGATAGATGCTGATTAAGGTTTTTATAATGCAGACGATAGTAGTGTGTGGTGTTGTGAGAGAAAAGGAGAAAACGGTGCGCAGTAAAGTAAGTATGTGGGAGATGATGGAATGCAATTTGCCAATTCATTGGTTCATAGTCAATTAAAATTCAAAAGCCAAAACCACTTGAAGTGCTTGTGTAGTTATACATTTTTTATAACAATATTTAACAAAGAATTAATGGTATTACTTCTGAGGATTTCATTGCAAATTTCAGAGAGTGTTACCACTTTATTCTATTCTTTGAGAATTTAGGTCTTCTAAGGGTTCCTAGATGGTTTTCTGGTTATATTCGTTTCCACATACACGTGGTCACAAATTTCAAGTAATGTCACTACAAATTAATTATTATAGGTTTCTATTTCACAGCAAAAATTATACAATATCTTGGTTAATACATTAAGAAAAGAAGATTTGGAGTGACGCAAGCGTCCAAAAAAATATTCCACATCTATCCAATATTTTTGTGTGGAATTTTGGTTAATGATGTCCTTTGTGGAAGTAAAATATCTTAGCAATGTGTGTATAAATTATATTTTATCCTAAAGCAAAAGAAGACGCGTGGCTATCTTCGCACCCATTCAATCTAATTGCTCTTGTCGTTTTTGTGAAAGCATGGATCATGGATCTAAAGTAACAAAATTTTGAATGCCCTTTAACTTATTTATATGCCCATCATTGTGGAGCGAAATGGTGATTGGATGAAAGCACCCAACTTATATGTTTTCTTAATTTAATTCCAAAATAATCAAGTTTTTATGCAAAGGAATATATATTAGATGAAATTGGAACAGTACCAGATTCTTCGGGAGACCCTTGGAAGAAAACCTAAGTGGAATGAAACTTTTTGATACTTTAATTAATATATATAATCGTAGGTGCATGATAGATAGATTAAGATTATAGACTCATATCCCAATATAAGTGAAGGTTAATGGGCGTTGAATAATAAAAATATGTGAATTGTGGTTCCCCTAATTGGAAAGTGACCCATAATGCGGGTTCCATCATAGGAAGCTGAAGCACTTGTTCATACCGTTAAAAGAAAGTGGTGGGGCTTGACCATGACCATGACCATGACCATGCCCATGCCCATCAACTCCAACATTAGTTATTCCAATTTCCTATGGATACGTGTATTCTACAAATTTTAACAAAACAAAAGGTGCATTCTACTCACCATTATACTTCCTGTCATTTTTTCTTTGTGCTTTTGTTTCCACGTTAAGCCACTCAACAATTCTTTAGGATTTTCTCAATAGTATGCATGCCATTAAAATTATAGGGAAAAATCAAATTCTAACCAGGATGTGTTTCTACGGTGTCAACTGATTTTTAGTTTTTTTTATTAGTTGAATAGTTTGCCTCAATAATTAATTTTATATTCCTTTTCGCAGTCACTCTCTTAGACCATGACTCACCCTTTTTCTTTCCACTCTCATTCATCCTGCTTCTCGGTAGCGCGGCCACCAAAGTCTATCTTTACCATTCATCCAAAGTCCATATTCTCTCATCATTTTCTGTATTCTTTTTCTAATAATATAAAATACTAGGTTAAATATTTAAATTCGAATTTGTTTTTGTTTTAATTTTGATATATTTAAATTTCAAATTTAAAAAATAATAGTTTTTCTTTTAATTCAATCACATTAAATTATTTTTGTGCAATGATGCATGAATACGATACATATATGATATAGCGATATATTTATTTTGAAAATAGTATGATATGTGATATATGTATTATTTTTGTGCTATGATGCATGAATACAATATATATATATAGATACCATACATATATGATACGATACATTTATTTTGAAGATAGTAAGATATAGTATGTGATATATTTATATTAGAACATATACAAAGATTCTTAAAAGTATGATATATTTGATTGTTATTATGTGAATCCAAATTAAAATCATGTATTAAACGTGATAAAAAAATTATAAATTAGTGTCATCATACAAACTACTACTTTATAAACAAGTTTTGATAAAATATCATAAAATATCAAACACCAATTTGTGTCGAATACATATATATGTCTCAAATTAACGTATTGGTATGTCATAGTTTTTATATATTAAATCGTGTTTCAAAATAATATTAAAGTTATAACATATTAAATGAAATATTAAATGAAATAGTTCAAATATCAATATGAATTACCGTTTAAAATATCAAAACATTTAATTTAGTTAGATTTGAAAGCCTATAACATCCATTTTCAACCTATATTACATTTAAAATAGAGTTAAGTATGTTTTTAGTCCCTGAACTTTGACTCAAAATTGGAATTTGTCCCTAGTCAAAACTTTGATAAATTTTGGTTCCTAAACTTTAGAAATGAATGAATATAGTCCTTTTAACCCAATTTTGTTAACTTTTTTTAAGGTTTCGAACGCATTTCTCAGTGAATATTGAGCCGAGAATGTGTCAAACGGCGTAAACAACTCCAATATTTACTGAGAAATACGTTCGAAACCTAAAAAGAAGTTAACAAAATTGGGTTAAAAGGACTATATTTATTCATTTTTAAAGTTTAGGGACCAAAACTTATCAAAGTTTCAACCAGGAATGAATTCCAATTTTGGACCAAAGTTCAGAGACTAAAAACATACTTAAACCGTTAAAATATATAAAAGTTTCAATTTGCAGTTTAAGATTAAAATAATTTTTAATCCTAAAATATTTAAATTTTAAAATTCAATTATAGATCTATTAAATAAGAGAAATATAATTATCATTTTTAATTTATGAAAAACATTTTTTATTGTTAGTGTTACTTTTTTATTGATTTGTGTACGGACTACAGGCAGGCAATCGTACTGCCCACCTAGAAAATGGATAAGATTTTAAAATTGTGGAGTGAAGTAATTTAGGGCATACCACATGTATTTGAATTTGTTTCCCCAAATTGTACCAAAATTACACTCATGATATTCAGATATTTTATTTATAGAGATATTATTTAGAATTTTAAAATTTGAATTATGCCCTTGGTCGTGCTTTTTCTGTATAAAGTAAAGCAGCTGAGAATTACAGACCTCCAAAATATTCGTATCCGTAAGTAATATAGGAATGCATAGGAAATAGATATTATAAGAAATTTTTTATATCTTCGTATTAAGGGGTGGTGACGGATAATATGGATATTCGTACTTTCTATACATTATCATTTAAATTAAAAAATATGATTAAAATATTAATAAATTAATTTAATGAGTTATTTTTTATTAATTAATTTTAAAATATTTTTATTTTTTTAAACTGTCGTTTAATTCTGTTTGAATGAATTATTTAGACTTTATTTTAAATTTATATATTGTATTTTATTTATATTTATAATTAAAATATACTATTATATATTTTATTTTATTTTTTGTAAATATATATATATATATATATATATATATATAAAGATCTGTAAATATATATTGAAAAAATATACAAATATTCACATGATAAATATGAAAAAAATAAATACAAAACAAATATTTATTCACCTATTAGAGTAAAAGAGAGTTGATTCTATTCTCAAAATTTGAGTCCATTTAACTCTAGTCTAATAAAACACGGAATAAGGATAAAGTAGTAGATGATTGAAAGACACGTACATGCATAAATACAGCACTTTATCATAGTGTCCTATATGCTCAATTCAAATATCGTTTCTTCCCCTTTTTGTAACAACCCAAGTTTTGGTGTAATTATTCAAATTAAATTATTGAAATAATAAAATAAAATATATATTAATTATTCAAAAGTGTTAAACTAACTTATTTTAAATATAAGAAATATAAGATTTTTTAATTGAATAGCTTTCAAATAATTATATATAAGTCCTTAAAAAATAATTATAAATTAATTCCTAATATTTTACGTTTTTTGTAAATTTGTTTTTCTATTTTTTTTACGACTTAGCTTATGAATACTTTTAATAATTTTTAATATTTACAATTAGGTTATTGGTCAGTTAATTTTGATGTAAAATAATTATTTAATCTTTTAGGTTACATTAATTTTACATATAAATTTAACTAAATTTTCCTGGAATATTAAAATTAAATTATTTTGATTAGTAATTTAAATATAATGTGTGAATTAAATGTTTCTGTGAGAAAATATTTAGAATTTGATTTTTAAATATTTTCTTACTATTAACAATTTTAGTATAATTAATTAGTTTAATTATAACTTACGTATTATTTGACATAATTTAAAATGTAACATCTCAATTTTAACAACTTAAGAACTAATAAAATAGGATTATTTCACTATAGTAGTCAAAACAGAAGATTCAGTGTATAAAGTATATTAATACAATCTTAGAACATATAGGACTATAAAAGTATAATGTTTATACAAACTAACTAGAAACTATTAGAAAATGATTACTCAAATATTACTAATAATAATAAAAATATAACATGATATAATAATAATTATTAAAGCAATAATAACACCAAGGCATATATATATATATATATATAAATCAAAGAATATTAATCAGAGACTTGATAATTATTATAACAATAATAGATAATAGATAAAAGGTAAGGAGTAGAAATAGCCTAGGTTGAGGCACGTATAGCGCTATCCTTAGAGAGAAAACGCCCCTACTGCACAGGACTAAACATATACACACTCATATGTATTTCAAATCAAATGCGTTTCTCTCCCAAGATACAACAACCCGTCAGATCGATCGAGTGCAGCGAAGGATCTCCGAACCTTATGAACACCACTGTCTTAAAGATAATATAGAGAAGAAATAATAACACTTTTAAGAAAAACTCTAGTGTTTGTTGTCTCTGTTGTTGTATTCTTCCCCATGCACCTAGGTGGTATTTATAGGTAGCAAAAAGAGACAAAGGAGTAAATAGTAATAAGAATATAGCTGTTAGCCATAAAAAACATTAACCCTTAAATTAAAGATTTATAAAAACATAAGTAACAGTAGAATTTTTATTTTAATTATTTATTTTTTAAATTATATTAAAATATTTCTAACAATCCCCCACATAATTTAAAAATAAAAAAAAAATATATTATCTTTTAAAACAAAATATTGTAGTTCAGTGTAAGGAACCTTCCAGGTCTGACCCTTACACCTAGTGCTTATAAACTTCCACCCGAGAAAATGCAGAGACTTGATTGTCTTGAACTACATCCCCTGTGGTTGGGTTTTAGTAAATAACACATACAATATCGGTGTTCATTATAGGTTCTAATCAGTGGGTGCACATTACGACCTTGTGCATGTATCTTGTTTCATGAGTGTCACTTAGAGACTTGCACATGTCTCACAATGGCGGCCCCACCATCACACTCACTAGGTAAACCCTCAAAGGGTGGTTTGTGATTCACACCCCTACAATAATTGTCATTGGGTTTATTAAGAGGTATTTTATAAAATAAGCATAATAATGCACATACTTCAACCTAATTATTGTCACAATTTATAGTACACCTCGCCATAGGAATGAGACATAAAATTTAATCAAATTATTTGGTGTACTTTAGTCAACAACAACTTCGTTGTTACCCATTGAACTCCATTCCATGGGATCGCCATTCATGTGGAGATGGGTGTCCATTATTGCAACTAATTTATGGGCTATAGTCTTATTCCCCTCGACGACTTAAATACTTGTTGTTGATGCATCAACCCTTTGATAAGCAGATTTGCAACATTTCTTTCTAACCTGACAAAGTTAAGAGAGATAATATCATGAGTAATTAAGTTTCTAATATATTTGTCTCTCATTCTCATATGTCAATTTTTCAATTTCATTGACATTTTTACTAAAAACTTTAAATATAATAATTTGATTGTCAGTATGCATTGGAAAAAAGAATATTTTAAGCTTGCACAGTAGATCATGACAAAACAAATTTTTAACATATTTCCATGATAGGACACCTTCATCCAAGGTTAAAACATAACCATAACCAATAGTTGATATTGTGCCACTAGAATCAATATCCAATTTACATTAAAAATATCATTCAATAATCTCAAGAAATTGGACATATTGCCATAATATAAGAAACACAAATAATATTACACTAGATGGCAAAATAGTGAAGTATATATATCATTCACTTTATAATATATAACCAAGATTTTTTTATTAACAGGTATGTTACCATTGTAAGACACCCCCACACTTTGAAATATTTTAAATGTGGTTCTTTTTTCTTTCATAACTCATAACAAGTTTTATCACAATCTTTTGTGTTCAAAATATGATAAGTAGGATATAAAATTTCACTAGTATAATGTTAGGCAAGCTAGAACTTGAAGCATAACATTTACCATATCAAACAAAAACTTTTGTTTTTTCTTTCGCTGCACCATTACATTAACACCATATGAAAATGTTACTTAATGAATAATACCATGAATTTCACATAAAAACACTCATTTATAAAGATATGTATCATCACTTCTCTATTTAATTAATTTTGTACCTCAAAATTTCATAATATAAATGATCTCTAACCAAACTTCTCAACAATTATGATAATAACATGTCATAAATCACAACTTAATATTTTGTAATAATCAAAGAAAACTTATAATATTTTATTACAAGATAAAGGTACTTAACTCGAACAAACCATCACAAATATATCATATACCAATCAAAACACATGTCTAGAATTAATAATCTTATTGCACTTGGAAACCACTTCATAACCTTGTTAAGCACAACACGTCATAACCTTGTTGAGCACAAGAAAGTTTCTAAATTCAGAAACATAAAAAACTCTTCTTTTTTTTAAATAAATGTTGGAAGACAAGTTTAGTTTTTACTTGACCATCCCTTCAATCCCTTCAATTTTTGATATCATGATTTTTTTTTATCATCACACACATGATCATAAGCATGATGTCAATTATTTCATGTCATAAACAATAATTTTTAAAATAAATAATATGATAATTTATTATTAGTCATTTTTTTTTCATATAAATATCAAGCTAATTTTATTTTCCTTTGCAAATGCAAAGTTTAGTTTAATTGTTTTCCATAACACAATAGTTGTTTTAATGAGACAAATTATTTTATAATTATTTTCATACAAAATACTTAAAATATATACATTATATAGAACATCTTTATCAATGGTAAGAATAGACAATATTAAATTATAAATTAATATAACAACATAAACATTAGCTATAGATATCACAAAACATTATTCAATGAGAAGGAATTTCATTTATACATAATTTCATTTATTGTTATCAATAGAAATAGAAACAATTATACACATCAATTTTTAGGCTTTGTTGAAACTAATTAAATTATAACCATAAGAAACACATTAGTTCATAAAAATTGTTTTCGGTCTTCAACTCTATATTGTTTTTAATTGTAGAAATGAATACAGATGAGTAATCAAAAAATATAAATAACAAGATAATATTTTTTCTCTCTAAGAATGTTAGAAAATGATTACTCAAATCTTACTAATAATAATAAAAATATAACATGATATAATAATAATTATTAAAGCAATAATAACACTAAGGCATATATATATAAATCAAAGAATATTAATCAGAGACTTGATAATTATTATAACAATAATAGATAATAGATAAAAGGTAAGGAGTAGAAATAGCCTAGATTGAGCCACGCATAGCGTTATCCTTAGAGAGAAAACGCCCCTACTGCACAGGACTAAACATATACACACTCATATGTGTTTCAAATCAAATGCGTTTCTCTCCCAAGATACAACAACCCGTCAGATCGATCGAGTGCAGCGAAGGATCTCCGAACCTTATGAACACCACTGTCTTAAAGATAATATAGAGAAGAAATAATAACACTTTTAAGAAAAACTATAGTGTTTGTTATCTCTGTTGTTGTATTCTTCCCCATGCACCTAGGTGGTATTTATAGGTAGCAAAAGGAGACAAAGAAGTAAATAGTAATAAGAATATAGCCGTTAGCCATAAAAAACATTAACCCTTAAATTAAAGATTTATAAAAACATAAGTAACAGTAGAATTTTTATTTTAATTATTTATTTTTTAAATTATATTAAAATATTTCTAACAGAAACCAATTGTAATTCTAAACACAGACTACTCGCTTACAACGACTCCCACTAAAACCTTCTATCAACCTAAAAGATGGCTCCTCATCATCCAAAGGTGCCCCAGCAACTGCAACCACATCTGCTCCCATTGAATAGGTGATCATCGCAAAAGAAAGACAAACAACATAAGACAGAAACAGAGAAGAAGGGTAAGCTAATGTAACCAAGGAATATTCATATGAAAACTTAACTCAAATTACCAAAATAACTCACATATGCATACATATAAACAGAGGTACAATTGACACTAAACGCGATTATCTGGATACATGCAAGTGACATCGGATCTCTTAGTGGCTTGAACATGTGTATGGTTCCCAAATTCTGCAGATTTTGGTCTCAAGGTGTTATCACCCAACCACCCATAAGGTAAATCCTCTTCACGCTTAGGACTTAATCAAGTCCAGTCACTAGGATCTCCTGCTACTCTTCACGACATAACTCATTCTACTCTATTTGAGTATTAATGATTATTAGAGCATCAGGATACCAACTAATAATGAGTCTGTATGTCATTGCATACACGAAAATACCACTACTAAGCTCCTTGAAATTCTAGATATATATATATATATATACACCCATATTTCAAATACTAGTGACAACCAATTCTATACAAAACCAAACTCTCCATAATGAAAGAGAAATCTTTGATCCAGGTCATGATCCACTCGCTTAGTGAGCACATCTTATCATTGAGCGAGAGGTATACTTTTGACCAACAATGACATTGCTCGCCCGACGAGTTTATCATTGGGACTCGAGAGAATTAATTCCCCATAATTCGCGCAACGAGTAGGACCCGTCTAGTGACACCCAAAACAGTGAGCCCATGATCCATAATTCGCCCAGCGAGCATCAGCGACTCAAATTAGTGAGCCCTTGGTTTGTAGCTCACCTAGTGAACCAAGCAATTAACACCAATTCAACATGCACACCAGATAAACATAGTCTAATTAGCTTCTCTTGCATGTTATCCTGCTTAGACAACTTTATAAACGTCAAACGCCTCTAACTCCACAAGATGCTCTATCTACACATAGAAACATCACAAGAACAACCAGGACATATCATTATGATCATTGATTAGCAAAGACTCATACTGATGATTAAAAGGACGTATGCAAGTGGAAGAGAGCTCACATGCGACATAAAATAGAAATAGAACAAAAAGAATGCGAAAACTCAACTTACGCAAACAAAGAAACTGATTGGTCCAACTTGAAGAGCTCGCCGAGAGGATCAATTCTACGGTCTCAGTTCTTCATTCAGATGACCAGAGAGACAGAACTCCCAGAGAAGTCAAACAACTTTAAAAAGTGATTTCTAAACACATTGTGTGTTTTAAAATAATAAAACTCTTTTATAATGATTCTATTTATATTAAAACTTTTTAATATTAAAATAATTTAGTCTCACTATTTTTAAACCACTATCCCTTCTAAAATACCATTTTATAGTATGTTAGATAAAAAAATTTATCCCTAAATATTTGAAATAACTCCCTGACCTTTTCTCTTTTTAGCTTTTTTTTTGGTAATATTTTTTTTCTCTTGTTTTTGAAAGTATGGAAAACAAATTTCAGTAAAAAGAAATATTTTGCTTATTTGAGTGTATCATATTCCAATATAATTTCAAGGTTTATTTTTTATTTTTTTTAAATTAGACATTTTAATTTTGATTTTGTTTTGTATTGATTTCTTAAACTGAAAATAAAATTAAAAATAACATTTTAATTTGTATTTAACTCGTTATAAAGATTTCTATTGTAAGTAACAGTTTAATAGAAAAATAGTCGGGACAAATAATGTACATATATATATAAAGCTCACTTGACCATGGAGAGAAGAGCATGGATTTTAGATGGGTTTCTCCCTGTACCTCTAAAAGAATTTAAATTTTCTATAATACCCCTCTGAACTCTTTGACTATTAAGCGATAAAAGTTAAAAAAACTTTTCCGGTAAAATTCTTAACCGGCTTTCGAAACCCGGTGAATAGTGTCAAACAGATTTGAAATTGTGAACCGACATTTGAAGTCCGGTTAAGTGGTTTAACAAAATTCGAAGTTCGTTTTCTTTGTATACCGACATTCGAAGCCCGGTTATGCCTTTAACGAAATTCTAAATCATTTGTTTTTAACCGATATTCGTAGTATAGTTGGTGGTTTTAATTTTGTTATTTTTTTATTTGATTTGTTTATAAGATTTAATTTCAATTGTTTTATAATTTATGTATTAATTATTTAATTTTAGATTATTTATATTTAATATAAGTATATTAAATAAAATTTTATTAATTTAATTTTTGTAGTTATTTTTATCGACAATGGAAGTCCGGTTTAGTAAACTATTTTTTTATTTAAAGTTTATATTTATATACCGATATTTGAATTTTCCTAGTTTAATTTTTTTAATTTATTTTGCATAAAAGATTTATTTTCAATTAGATTAATATTACTAAGTTGTTGTTTTGTTGTAATATATTTTATTAATATTTATTATTTTTTTAAGTTATGAATTTGAGTTATTTATTTATTTATTTTTGTTATTTTTTGTTTTAATTTGTTATTTTTTTATTCATTTTATTACTTTATTGTTTTATAAATTTTGTTATTTGCAATTTTTTTATTCATTATTTTCTACACTTTTTTTAAAGTTTTATTTATTTGATGAATGAGTTTTTTATTTGTTTATTTGTAAGTTTTATATATTTGAAATAAATACAAAGAATTTCAAAATCAAAAAAAAAATCAAAAAAATAAGTAAAGCAAAATAAAAACCAGATTTCCATTTTCTGTTTGTATAAAATAAAATCAGTGATTATCATTACGACTAGAAGCCAGTTTGTATTAAAAACAATTTCAAAATAAAAATTAAAGACTTCACAAAATCTTAATTTTTAAAAGTTTGAAAAAAAAATATATAACTTAAATAAATATAAGTAAAAATAATTTGAAAATAATTAAATAAAATTAATCTAGATATTATAAAGGCAAATACCTACAAAATTAAATTAATAAAATTTTATTTAATATACTTGTATAAAATATAAATAATCTAAAATTAAATAATTAATACATAAATTATAAAACAATTGAAATTAAATTTTATAAACAAATAAAATAAAAAAAAATAAGAAAATTGAAATCACCAACATTACTATGAATGTCGCTTTTTAAAAAAAAAAAAGCTGATTTAAAATTTCGTTAAAGGCTTAACCGGACTTCGAATGCCGGTAGACAATTTCATAACCGGGTTTCGAATGCCGGTATACAAAGAAAATGGATTTCGAATTCCGTTAAATCACTTAACCGGACTTCAAATGCCGGTTCATAATTTCAAATCCGTTTGACACTATTCATTGGATTTCGAAAGTCGGCTAAAGATTTTACCAGATTTCGAAAGCCGGTTAAGAATTTTACCGGGTTTCGAAAGCCGGTTAAGAATTTTTTTTAACTTTTATCGCTTAATAGTCAAAGGATTCAGAGGGGGTATTATAGGAAATTTAAATTCTTTTGGAGGTGTAGTAGAACTCTTTGAAGGTGTAGGGAGAAACCCCATTTTAGATTTGGCCCTATTTTGGGTGGACCATCCATCGGGTAAGGGCCGCTTCTTCCTGCACCTACGTAATTTTAACATACACCCATCATAAATTTCTGTATTTTGAAATGTATAAATTAAAATACAAATTTGGATTTCAGACTATATATTTCAAAATATAAAATAAAAAGTATGTTTCATATTATATAATTCAGTCAAAAATATTTTTGAATTGTATAATTTAAAATACAATTTCTATATTTTAAATTGTGCATTAAATAAGACGCTAGAAGAGGATATGACAATTATAATAAGTAAACAATTCAACTTTCGATACAAAAAAGCATAAAATAGGTAAATACATTTTTAAATATTTGGTTGAAAATATTTAGAGAGATTTGTTTAATATTTATCACACTTTCAACTTTATTTCCTTCTATGAATAGATTTTACGTACATTATTCTATTGAAAAGCCATGAGAATAATCTATTAATAATACTAGTTAAGAGAATAACTCATTTCGTTATAGGTTTTTCAACTTTTATCATTTACTTAAAAAGTCCAAATTATTAGTAACTTGTATAAAGTGCAAGGCAACATGATAAGTATCCTTGCATAAAGTGCAAAAGTAAAACTTTTATAATTATGCAAGAAGATGTGTAACATATTAATGACAAGGGGTCCATAACTAATTATTATTGGTGTAAAAACCACGATAAGCTTGAGTCACAAATTTCTCATATGGTTGTTGAAGGTTAACATTCTGAAAATTAGGGGTGGGCATGGATTGGATTTTTAATGATCCAATCCACATCTATTCTATATCTAAATAATTGGATTAGATTTTTTATCCAAATCCGTTTCTTTAGCAAAAGTAGTTTGGATTTTTTTAAAATCCAGATCCAAATATTTGAATCAAGATTTAAATCCAATCCAAATATATAGATTAAGTTTAAAATCCAGAATCCATTTTTTATAAAAGAAATTTAAATTGAATTTTTTAAAACTTGTGTCATTAAGGCCCGGATGACCCGGATGACCCGGATGAGATCGACGACCCGGACGGGCTCGACGACTCGGACGGGCCGGACAACCCGGACGGGCCCAACAACACGAACAAGCTCGACGACGTGAACGGGCCAGACGACTCGAATGGGCCCGACAACACGGACGGGCCAGACGACCCGGACGGACCCGTCCAAATAGCCGGGCCCAATCGGGTAGTCAGACACGTTCGAGTCGTGGGGCTCGTCTAGGTTGTCGGGTACGTCAACGTCGTCAAGCCCGTCCAAGTTGTCGGGCCCATCCAGGTCATCAATCATGTTCGGGTCGTCAAGCCCGTTTGGGTCGTCAGGCTCGTCCGAGTCGTAGGCCCCGTCCAGGATGTCAAGCCCGTCTGGGTCGTAGGGCCCATCCGGGTCAATGCGCCCGTTCGTGTCGTCGTGTCATCTGGGTCGTAAGGCCTGTGTAGGTCATCAGGCTCGTCCGGGTCATCGGCCCATTTGGGTCGTCTGAGTCGTCAGGTCCGTCCGGATCTCCTGGATCGTTCGGCCCATCCGGGTCGTCCGGCCCGTTCGTGTCGTTGTGCCCATCCGGGTCGTAAGGCCCATGTAGGTCGTTAGACCTGTCTGAGTCGTCGGGCCCATCCAGGTCGCTGGGCCCGTCCAGGTCGTCCGTCCCATCTGGGTCTTCGGGCCCGTCCGGGTCATCGGGCTCATCCGGGTCTTTGGCCCTTCCTGACCCGTTCGGGTCTTTGGGCCTTCCTGACCCGTTCGGGTCTTTGGGCAGCCTAACCTATTTTCGTCATTGGTCTTACCTGGTCCGTTCGGGTCTTCGGGTCCGCGTGACCCGTTCGGGTCTTCGGGTCCGCGTGACCCTTTCAGGTCTTCGGGCCCGCCTTACCCGTTCGATTCTTCGAGCCCGCCTGACTCGTTCGGGTCATCGGGCCCGCCTGACCCGTTTGGGTCTTCGGGCCTGCCTGACCCGTTCGGTTCTTCGAGCTCGCTTGAGCCATTCGGGTCATCGGGCCCGCTTGGCCCGTTCAGGTCTTCCAGCCCGCTTGGCCTGTTCGGATTTTCAGGCCTACCTGCCTTGTTCGGTTCATCGGGCTCACTCGAATTTTCCGGATCGTTGGGCCCAATCGACTCGTTCGATTTGTCGGGCCCACCTAGCCCGTTCATATCTTTAGGCCCGCCCAACCTCTTATGGTCGTCGGGCCTGCCCGATCCGTATAGGTCGTCGAGCAAGGCTCGTCCTTGTCTGAATTTAGAATAGTCCATCTCAACCTTTAGTCTAACCCAACTAAAAATTTAAATTGAAAATTTGGATTAGATTTTTTGGATTATCCATATTTAAAAATCTTGATTTTTAAAATGGATATCCAATCCATAAAATATATAAAATGTAGATTAGATTGAAATCCAGATCCATTAAATGGATTTTAAATGGATTAGATTTTTAATAAAATGGATTATAAATGGATTGGATTGGAGCAAAAGTAGTTTGAATCAAGAAAATTAGATTTTTTGCCCACCCCTACTGAAAATGGTGATCACATGGAAGAATTTAATCCTTACGACCAAATGGTCGTGAATCATGTTGGACCTTTAGCTGGTCATCACACATAACGTGAGTCACTAGGCATAAATCCTATTTTTTAAAACATATAATTAAAATTAAAATATGGAATGAAAAATACTTTGTTATTAAATATTTAACTCAAGTTTTTAAAAAAATATATTATAATAAAAATAAATATTAATGTCATTTTTCCATTTTTATTGTTTTTTTTCGTAAAATATAAGTTAAATATTTGATAACAATATATATATATATATATATATATATATATATATATATATATATATATATATATATATATCCACATATTTTATATTATATGCAATTTTATAAAAAAAAAACAATTAATTATAAAATAAGCTTTTGTTCAAAAATATCATATCAATGTGTGGATTAAATTAGATGTATATGTTAGCACTCCAATCTTTGCTTATTTTTTTCTTCTTAAAAGTTTTGTTTTAGTTTAAATAAATAATGGTTTATCTTGAATTAACTAGTTTTTGTTGGTAGCTTAGAAAAATTTAGTTTCCATAAAAAATTGGTAAAATAGATTGCTTTCATTTATTGCCATTAGTTGTGCTCCTTTAGAAGTTTCTTTTTTTAATAATTCTACGTTGTTAGAACACCCTTTATTTTAGCTGAATTACTTGTGTGCCCTTAACCCCAATTTTCTCTTTTTATATAATAGTCTTCAGTGAGTCAACTGAAGTTTTGACCAAATCTTTCTCTTGAAATGCGCGTTTCAATAAAGAATGTTGATCTCACCTTGCTGCTAAAAAAAGATGCACGAAAGAACTCCATCGAGAACCAGAATCTGATGTGCACGAGATTTAATGAGAGCAAGGTTGATGTGTGCTATTTGTGATGGATGGAGACAATTTGAGGATCAAATTGGAGCACAAGCATGGCAGATTCATGATGAACGAACAAAGAAAAAATCAAGCTGATCAAAGGCATCAAAAAGGGGGTTCAAAATTTGGCGATTCTGGATTTGGGGCAAGAGGAATCGAGTTAGGTTTGATTTTCACAGTTTTTTAGTTTTGCTTTTAGGGCTTTTTAAGGGAAAAAATAGGTTATTGGGAGGGAGAGCCCTAGATTATGCGAGAATGGAGAAATGTATTGAGAGGCTAGGTTTCATGTTGTAGTGTGCGAGAGTGAGGTAGAGTGCATTGTAAAGGAGTTCTCTCTTCTTTGATGAGCACAAAACGACTTTCCAGATTGGGCTTTCTCCTTACCATGTGGGTAGCTCGACTTGGTCTTTCAAAAGCACAAAATGGTCAGGAATTGTGCCAAGTGAGCCTCATTTACCAATTGGATTTTAGAACTCTTCTTTTTCTTGTTTAAATATGCTCATTTTGCAATGAAATATATTGATTATGTTTCTATTCCAATTTCTAGTTCTGAGTTTTAGTTCTGAATTTGCTTGTTTATGTGTTGTTTGCAGTTTTATATTTCTACTGTCTTTAAATTCAATCCTTTAAATTTCCCTTTATTGCTTTCCAAGTTTCAATTCAGTTCTTGTTTCTGAGTCAGTGGTTTGAGCTTGGGTAAAATTTGCACACATCAATGTTACTTTTTCGGGACTACATGACCCCAAAGTAGACACACATTATCAAGATGTCTTCTTGAGTGTGGATAAACCCTTGTTCATTCACTGCAATGGATTTCAATTTTATGTTTAATCTACATTGTTTCAGTAACATTCTCTAATTACCCTTTTGCCTCATTAATTTAGGTTTTTGTACATATTTACTTTCCTTGCCTTAGCTTCTTTTCTACAATCATTGGTTCTTGAGTCATGCATTATGTTAGTGGTTTGGTTGAATTTTTTATTTCCATGCGTTTGAAATAACTCAATAATGTTAGTTTCCTTGTTCATAGTAGAAGTGCATAGTACACTAGTCATTTTTAGAATATAGACCTGACTTAACTCATGCATAGCATTCATGACTTTAGTTTAGCATTCTAAACTCATTAGAGTCATTCGTTATCATTCTATAGTGATTTTTCATAATCATTTGACATTTGCATTGCGCTTGCATAGAAACCTAAAGGAACCTATTTGATTGAGTTGTTGTTTTGCTAGTTTAATGATGCTAATGAGTTCACACATTTGTGGCCTAATTCAATAGTATTTACGTTTCAATGCATAGTCATTCTGCAACTACATTGCCTGAAACACTTAAAACCATGTTGCATGTTAAACCTGTTCCGAATTGCATTTTGTAGACCCATTGGTGGATCTGAATGAGTATTTATGTTGCATACCAAAATCATGTTGGTCTAAAAATCTACATCAGTCATTCATAAAAACGTACTATGTCTTAAGAACTCTGTATAGAAATTTAATATCGATTCAACGATTAATGAAGCAGGAATAAATTACCAAGGCAACTCAAAATTGGACAACATGTGGAGACTTAACTTTTACACTAAAAGTGCGAGAATTACTGCTCCTTCCATCCACCTCCAATTCAAATCCCACATGTCACAGTGAAAAACTATGTTTTAAGAATGCTCTACAAAATTTTTAGCCTAATCCAACGGTTAATGAAGCCTTAATCACAATTTTTCTTAGGCAACTCGAAAATAGGAAGTAGTTGGCACAAAAAAATCATCATTTACTTTGTACAAATTCCTCATAATTTATCAATTTACTTATGAAATAATAAAATTACTTCATACTACATAATTAAACAAGAAAGTTAAATATAATTAACATAAAATAGAGGGTTTTATAATTATTATTATTATTATTTATATGATAGTATATTGATGGGTCTTTTAAGGGAGAATGTTCATTAGGGAGATACACAACATATAAGACCTAAGTTCAACTCAAATAAGGGATTGACACCACTTCTAACCCAAAACCATAAAATAATAGGTTTAAGAGTCTTCATCCTTATATGGTGTTCAACTTTTTCATCTCTGCCCATTGTGTACTTAGAACAAGGGTGACCTCCTTCCACACTAGTACATTACCCCTCAAGAAGAAGTATTCCCAACTATGAGTATCCCTTTTTCATATTGTCTTTTATCTTAATGAGACATGCTTACTTGAACCCTTTGTTAGTAAGACTTCAATACAAAGACCATACTATACTCATGTGAGTCAGTTACAAAGACTAAACATCAACTTTGATACTATTGATGGGTCTTTCGATGGAGGAGGTTCAATGAGCAGATGCATAACATATACAAGACTTAAGTCCAACCCACATAAGGGAATGACACCACTTCCAACCTAAAATCTTAAGACAATAAATTTATAAATTTTCATCATTATACAATATTCAACTTTCTCATCTCTATTCAATGTGGAATTTAGACTCACATTTGAATTTTTGATAAATATGTATATTTAATAAAGGAGTAGGTACAACATGGATGCAAATTTATTATATAAAAGAAATAGAACATAAATAACTTTGCAAAGCTTTTTCTTCAACAATAAAATGTTTGGGAATTGGTTGTTGCATTGTTAAAAATAACATGACTTTTAACTTGAAAATATTATTAGTGAGGAAAATACATTTCAAATTTGTGACTAGTCAGATACGTCGACAAAGAGTTAAACCGTCTCCGATGGAAACAATAGTTGATTCTATGCGACAATCATTTGCTATGTAGCTGTTGAATTCGAGAGTAGGCTTCCTATTTTTCCAGAACTTATCTTCCATTTTCTCATCCTCAGACATAGCCATTGTACCAAGCCATAAGGTGTTATCGTATGCAATTGTTCCACCCTTCTTCACCAATTTTAACAACACCTCATGATACTCTATCATAGTTTCCTTGTCAGCATCCACAAATACGAAGTCAAAGGACTCCCCATGGTTTCCCTGCATTTATTGCATTATCATTTTCCTTCCAGTCTTCAAATATAAATTCAAAGACAAGGTATAGAAGGATATCAATTGAATATAATACAACAATGACTTTAAGAACTATAATTAATATCAAGAAAATCTTGAATTGTCACATAAAAGGTTCAATTCTAATTGTTGTCAATATAAAACTTTTCATGTATCATCACACAATCATATACTATCTCCACATTAAGTTGAATTCACAAGAGATTCACATTCATTTTTGTATATAATCATGTTTCTCAAATATATACCATTGTGTTCTACTTCCACATAGACCCCTTAAATCCTAAAGAATGGGTTTGTTTGTTTATATTTTAAAAAATGTCATTATAAAATAGCACACCAGTAAAAGCAACATTATGACACCCAAACAACATGGCACTTAAGTAATCTGTGGTTGCACGACAGAGATACAGGCTTGCTTAAAATACTAAGGCATATGTATATATAATGCGGTACATTGTTGACATGTGACCCTTTATGGGATGGTTAATTGTGGGTGTGTAATATGTTAGGATTATCACATAGATTTATGATATATGGTGATTTTTATAGGTTAATGTTGTGTGTGACATACCCAAGATTACACCTTGCCATATATAACAGTATGAAATATATTAGCTCGTTAGGTAAAAAAGATATTATAATATGATTATGTAGATTAAGACAGGTATTGATAGGACTTTTGTGACACTTGCAGTGTTCACTTGAAATGTGACTATGTATTTTGGCATCTTATCAAAATGCTTCAATTGAAAATGCTCATAATGTGACAATGTATCTAGTTGTGTGTTTGTAGTTGTAATATCAATCATAATTTTTACAAAAATAATAATGCAAATAATATTGATAAATCTTAATGGGATTAGTTGAGAGAAGTGGTCCTCTCAACTTGATTTATCATACACTGAATTTTTTTCTTATTTGGATAGCCTACTCTAGGTCCCTAGTTCTGAGTGGAAGTACTTCTTTAGTTGAGAGTTTTAGCTATGAAGAAAAACTATTTTAAGGTAATGTAATCTTGTGATATTTTTATATATGTTCATTTTTTTATTGGATAAACTAATTTGTAGAGTAGTGGTGTGTTGTTATGACTGATTGATTCTAAGTTTGGTTGAAATAACCTAAAATTGTGAGATGTATGCTAAATTTTGTGTGATTGGATGTGATTGAAATGGTGGTGTGATTGTATTTTGGGATAAATAATCTGGTATGTAATAGATTGATGAATTCATATCGAGATTGATTTGTGTTATTGAATGAAGTAGTGAAATCATGGGGGTGCCTATGGTTTGTGATTGATGAATTGTCTAAGATGCATCATTTGGTCAATTTGGTCCATATAATGTATTTTAAACTCGTATGTAGGCTTTTTGAGAACTAAGAAATGTGTAAGAATGGTTCGATGGAACAAATTGATGATATGATACATCTATCTAGGTTTTGATTTTATGTAGACTCGTTGGACAAGTCAAACCACCGTTGAGTAAGAGTAAAAAAATGTGATTCTAAAGAGCTCTAGACGTTCCACTTGTTGGGAGAGACATAGCTTGTTGGGAGAACTTGATAAAACAAGCTTCCAAGTGTTTGCTCATAGGCGTTGGGTGAGTTTATTTTTGTGAAATCTAAATAGCTTAGGGCGGTTAGGGTCATTGGGCATGGGTTGAGTTTGTTGGTTGAATATATGGGATTTTAGCTCTAGTGTTAGAGTCGTTGGGCGAGACACCTTTTTGCTTCACTAGTTTACCTTTAAGGGTTATTTTTGATTAAATGTTATTATGTTGTATATTGAATGTGTCTTAATGAATGTTATTTCTGAATGTTATTTGTAATTGAATGTTATTGTGTTATATATTGGATGGTTGAATTAGTGTGTTGATTGAGCTATAGTTGTTCAAATTTCACTAGTTTATCCTTTTGTTTATGTTGTGTTGTGATTTTATTCTTCTTGTGATGATAGTATATTATACATTAGTAGAGGATGATGCAAGTGGAAGAGATGCGCAATAATGAAACAATTTAGGGTTGAATAATAGTAGTTGTAGCTTAGGTATATAAATTATGTATTTATAAATTTTCTAATTTATGAATTATATATATATATATATATATATATAAGTTTTAAATTATGATTTATTATGTAGTGTAGGACAGTAAATACATACTTGTATGTCTAATTATGTTTAATACTTAATTTATAATAGTTTTAGTGATCTTAATTTAATTGGGATGGATGTTAAAGAAAGGATGTATTCTAATACTTTTAATATTATTATAACACATTTAAGAGAAATTAAAACTCTTGGAAACACTAAATACAACCTCAATTAAATTCGATTTTTACTGTAGTGAATAATATTCATCATAATAAATTTTATTATCATATCATATATCATATATTTGTCATGATAATATCTTATTATCATACCTTTTTGTTTATAATTTTTTCACTAAAAAGAAAATTAAGCCATGTTACCTATTATAAATTTCAGTTTTCAATTAATATTTATATGTCAATGTATTGTTAAATTTTCTATCGTAATTATTTTGTTTCTTTCTCCATATTAGGTTAATTAAGTCTATAGTTAAAAAATAATAATATTGTATTAATAGTGATATTACCCCATAATATCAAATCACAAACCGCTGTCAATAATAAAGTTATTAAATTTTATGATCACTATATTAAAATTCATATTAATAGTGATTTATTGTTGAATGGTTAAATTTTGAGAATTAATTGTAATATTTGTATTACAATTGTTTAATTTTAATTTTTAAAATTTCAATTTGTTCAATAGACTCTTCTTAATGTTACAAATGTGTGACTTCAGAATTTAGTGTGCTGATTTGGTCCTAAAACACGAAACAAACGATTTTAATCTTTTTGTCAAGTGAAACATGGTAAAATAAAATATACTTTGGTGTAATTAAAGAATAGTATGGCTGTGCTATTTCAAAACTCAATGAAAAAACTTAAAACATCAAAAACTGAAATCTCAGATTTATGATATTCAGAGAATTTAATTAACATGATTAAAGTTTGCGAAACTGAAATTATATAATATTTGAAAATTTAAACACTTTTAATAATTAAAAAGTTTAAAGGCTAAAATAAATGTCCAAAATAAAAGAGGCTAAATTAGACATAAGTCAAAATATTATGAGGCCAAAACAATACTTACTTCAACAAGATCACGTAGGGCCGATAATGCATCTGCTTGGATAAAGTCAATTTTGTCCTCCACTCCTGCCTTCTGGATGAAGGGTAATCCAGTCTCGTATGCTTCTCTATCCACATCAATTGCTATTATCTGCAACATTCATATTATTTCTTCACAATTTATTCCTTATTTTATATTCCATATATTCATGAAAAAAAAAAATCCCTGCACATGTCTCTTGATAAAATAATACAATTTTTGTAGATGACCATAAATAGTAAATATGAACATGTTGATTATTCACTTAGTAATAGCGGAAAATATACATTTTATAATATTTTGTAAGTAGTTTTCATTTATTATTAATAATTTTTATTTAGATAGATTTTTAAAATCAAATCACAGAAATAAAGTTGTCAAAAATATTAATATTTAAAGAATTATTTAAAATTATGTTTTACAGAGTTATACTTCTTATTTAGAGTATTATTTTTTATAATTTTTAATATATAATTTATTTTTCAAAAAAAAAACTAGATTTAGTTATACTAATATTATTTTAAGAAAATTCATTTAATTGTATCTTAAAATTTATTTTTTACTTAAATTTATAATTTAAAACATTTGACTTGAGTTTTTTAAGAGGAAAAAAAATCCACAAATATCATAATACACGGAGGTATAAAAGTACTTATAAATATTACTTATGGAGATGGCTGAGTAATGGAGCGAGAACAACGGCAAAATTACTTTTTAATAAAAAGGGTAAAAAATATGTAGGTATTTAGTCTCTCTATTAACATAAATAACTCGATATGATTACTTTCTTATGGTATATTAATATATATATTAATGTCAATTTTTACTGTAGTAAATACATATAATAATTACTAAAGATAATATATATATATATATATATATATATATATATATATATATATAAAAATATATTAATTTTTATTTATTATATTCAAACAAATTAAAGTAACAAAATTAATATTTTTATATTAAAAATTTTGTCATTTGATTTTATGGTCAATGAAATTAAGTGACCATTATTTTCATCTTTTCATTTTTAATTTGTTGATCAACTTGTGTCTTTTTTTTTCAACTTTCACTTAACTTGTGCTTAAAAGAACAAGAAGTGAGTTGACCAAAGAATTGAAGAAGACAAAGAGAGAAAGAACAAGTTGATTCATGAATTAAAGACAAATAACAAAGCTAACGATGATATGATCCCATTAAAAAAAAACAAGATACTTAATAAAAATAAAATAAAAATATTTTAATCACTGAATGAAACAAATTATTATAATAAAAACTCATTTAAAAATATCAAAATTTATGAACTACTTAAAACTTAATTAAATTATATATATAATGAGATGTAAATTATTTTAAAACAATGTAGTATTTCTAGGAATATTAACTCAATTTCCAGTGACATTACAAAAAAATTTAAATCTAAATAAAAAAAAAATAGTATATTATACCTTTGCATGAGGAGGAAGAGCTAGAGCCGTAGAAAGGAGCGAGTAACCCGTGAAAACTCCAATTTCTAGTGTTTTCTGAGCCTTCATGATTTTTAGAAGAACAGATAGGAATTGCGCTTCATCCACAGCCACACTCATCAAACTCTTGAAACCATATTTCTGCACTGTTGTCTCTCGGAGTTGCTTCAACTGCTCATGCTCTTTGGGATATGCACTCGTCTCAAGGATATACTGTTTATAAAACAATTTCAAGTTAATTAATTGATTTCGTGAATAACGATAATAATTTGAAGCATGAAAATGGGTAAATTTAATTACCTGTGCAAGTGCTGGACTTTTCAGGATCTTGCTCTTGGGTGCTGATAAGTCATCCATGGACAGGCTCTAGGTGATGAATCATGAACTTCTCAACAAAACATCTTTTTGAGCGTATTTTATTAATAAAAATAGATATCAATTAAATATTGTTTTGTTCATCCATCAAATCAAACCTATTAATCATTTAAGAAGTGAGAAAAAAATAATTTATCAACCTCTTTAATTAACCAATACTCTTTTTTAAGAGAAAGTCAACGGAATCATCAAATTTATATATGTATAACTCTATTAATAATATTAAACCTACCTACGTGGGGAATAAAATAGTTGTATTATAAATGTGTCTATAATTGTTTTCTATAATTTCTTGTGACTTCTTCTTTATTATAAGGAAAGAAATTAGCTGTATCGAGGAATTCAACTGTGTAATGGGGCATCGGATAAGAATAGCACGAAATGTATATGTATGCTAAAATAATGTTTTCTTCTTCCTTTTATCTTAAGTTAGTCGTAGGCTTATGTGGACAAGATTCTTTCTACACACAATTTTTTTAAATCAAAATTAATTTATGTATTAATTATTTAATACATTTTTTTTATAATTTCTAATGTTTACATTTAATTTTTTACAATTTAATTTTAACAAAAAAAAAAACTTATTTATTTATGTTACTCAGAAAGTGAATAAAATAAATTGTTCAAAATGTCAACTCATATTAATGCACCATAATTGTACATGAATAATTTTTTTAATAGAAATTGTATTTTTCTCTCTCTTGTGTATCTCATAAGTAATATAATTCTATTATAAAATTTATGAATATACATTGAGTTGTTATTGAGTTGTTAGTAGTTATCTAGTTAGTAGTTATCTGGTTAGTTGTTATTTATGATTGATTGCTATTGATTGTTATTAATATTATCATTAGTATTGTAATCATTGAATTGTATTCTTTGGTTGATTTTTATATTTATAAATAGGGACTTCTCCTAATAATAATGACACACATAAAATCAGTCTTTACTATCTATTTTCTTTCTCTTCTTTATTTTTTAACAAATTCTCTTTTATCTTTCTTAATTTATATAATGTTTTGAAGACTTTTCTCCCTCTCTATTAATATACTAGTGCAAACACTTCCACACCTATGTTTATGTAATTTTAAATATTTTGTTATTGTAATTTTTTAAATTCAGTTAATTTAATTTATAAATAATAAATTAGATGCTAAAAAATGTTTAAAAATAATGAATAATTAATGAAATTATTAGGAAAAAGATCTAAATTTTGGAGTTACAAAGTTATGAGTACATAAAATAAAGAAAGTAGGTTAATATTTTTAAATAAAGAATTCTCTATTAAATGTAGGCTAATAGGTAACAAAATTATAAGGGTGAAAAAATGTGAGTTATGGAAATATTATAAAAAAAAAATATAAATAATTTTGAGTGAAATTTTTAATCTAAATTTGAAAGCACAACAAATAACAAATAACAAAGTATTATCAAATATAATATAAATAATTTTTAGTAAAAAATTTAATCCAAATTTGAAAGTACAACAAACTCTTCAAAATATTATCAAATAAAATACAAATCATTTTTAGTAAAATTTTTAATCCAAATTAAAAAAAAAAATCAACGGAATAAATGGACAAAATCAGAGTAAAATTGGAACATGTGACAATTGACCTTGACAAATAAGTTAATAATTATATTATTAGATAAAATAGGAAAAGTGAAAATGTGTATCAAAGAGGTGTATCCTCTTTACATATAAATATAGATAATAATTATTAAAATAATAATAAAAATATAATATTGATAATAATGAAAATTATTTTAATTAATGCATACACTTTTTTCTTTTAAAAATTATCCATCGTAATTTTTTATATAAAAAATTATTATTTACATAACTACATACACTATCATCGTCTATTTGTTTGAATCTTTATGAAAAAATTATGTTTTTATTATATTTTTTTGCAAAAGACAAATATGGTCTAGTTATAATAAGATAAATATTTTCCAATCAATCTTCTATACCTTTCTAGTTTAGATCAGTCCACTAATTTACAATTAACCATACTCTTTAAGGTTGTTAAGAGCATATTTTCTTTGAGAGATTGTGTCTTCTTCCTTTTATTGGGCTAATCTTATGTCATACAAATATTTTAGATTTTTAAGATCCTTAGTCTAAAAATGATGGCATAAATGTTCCTTTAACTAACATTTCAAAATGTTGGTGAGGTTTTCTGACTCCATTATGGTCATACTTTTTGTTGCCAAGTCCTGTTCAAGGATTTCAAAATTTTTATATTTAACTCATCATATCAAAGTTTTACCTAGACTCACAAGATGATTGATGATTTGAGTGTATTGTTCTTGCACATCATAGATATTTTCTCCTTGAAGCATCCAAAAAATCTAATATTCTTGAATTAGAGTATTTTCCCTATCTCTTTTTACATCGCATGTGCCTTCATGAGTAACTTCAAGTACATCCCACATTTCTTTGGCACTTCTACAAACAAATATCCTTTAAAACTCGTCAAGGGTTAAGGCAGAGGAAATAATATTTCTAGCTCTTACATAATATTGAGCCTTTCTATTTTCTTCAGTTGTCCACTATGAAAAAGGTTTAGGTTCTTTTACATTGTTAGCATTTATCATAGGAATATATGGACCACTAACAACAACATTCCAAACACCTCTACCTATAAACTCAAGAAATATTTGCATTCTTACTTTCCAAAAAGGATAATTTTCACCAACAAACAAAGGTGGTCTATTGATAGAAGCATTATCAACTAAGGTTTGATTTTGTCCAACCATTATTAGATCTAGTTTTGAAAAACTATCAAAATCTAGTTATGATGACAATTGTTAGAATAAAATAGGAAGTTGGATAAAACCAAGAGGAGGTGAATTGGTTTGAAGTTAAAGTTTCAACTTTTAAAACTTTTAAGCTATTCAAAACTCTCTTTTAATAAATCTTAAGTTTAAAACAATTTGTAATAATAAATATCAAAGTAATAATCTTTTGGAAAGTTTGTAAAAATTATTCTTTCTCAAAAGTAGCGGAAGAAAGATAATAAGGAATAGAGAAAGTCACACTCGGAAATTTTATACTGGTTCAAATCAAAATACATTCTACATACAATTGCAATCACTTCAAACAAAATAACTACTAATTATTATCTTGAATTTGATATTACAACCACTAATCACAAGTGAAACATGAAAAATCATACTCAAGATAAAAACACACCTTCTCTGCAAAAAAACTCACAAAGAATGATAAACCACCTACTCTTGAAACCACAACATATGATCACAAGGGATTAAAATCACCTTCCTTGAAATACCACAAGGAATGAAGCCACACCTCTCTTGAAAACCACAAAAAGATGAAGAACATTTCCTTTAACAAACAAGAAGGATGAACCCATATTCAAAACCCTAGCAGTAACAACACCTTATCACTCAAGAACACTCTTGATGAAACTTAAAAGTCATTCTTTCAAAACTAGTTGATGGCTTCTTCTTGTCTCCATTGAAGCTTACATGAAGAATGGAAGCTCCATGGATGGTGTTGGATGTGGAAGCATGAAGGAAAGAAGCTTAAGGTGTTCGGTGTGGTTTAGGTGAAAGGATTCTTAAGAAAGGTGAGGCTAACTCGTAAGGAAGAAGACTAGAGTAAACTAGAGAAGAGTTTACTCTAAGGTGAGCTCAAAAGAGATTTGTGCACAAATTTGGGCAACACTTCATTACTCAATTTCAAGCTCCAAAAATACATATCGTAAGCCTTCTATTTATAGGCTAAAATGAGACCAAGGAGTCTCCAAAAAGTGGAGGGGAAAAGGAGTTTAGAAAGTTGAATTTTGGAGCCAAAAAGAAGCATGTGGGAGGTGTGACTTGGCACCTAAGCAAGTCACACTTGAGAAGATGCTCTCTAGGCTTCTCTAGAGTAGATGCTCTACTGTCAGCCCATTTAGCCCAATTCCCCTTTTTGGTCCAAAATTACTTTTAAAGCCCAATTTCCTCTAAGGCCCAATACATGGCCCAAAGAAAACCCTATTCTACTGGTCCCAAAATACAAAGCCCAAAAGTTAAATTCTAATATAATATTTAAACAATGTTGGCCCAAAAGATAAGAGCTTGGACCCTCTCAGTAGTTGAGGACCACTCTTCTTGTCTGCATTTGGCCAAGGCTGGGGCATTTGTCATCATCCCCTCCTTCTTGCGAAGGATATGTCCTCAGATCTACATGTTTCTTCATGACATCAGCCTTTATTATTGGTCTTCTTGTGTCTTCCTCCTCCAGGATCAAAGACCATCCTGCAACAAACACTAAACAACAAAATGAATATTAAATTGATAAACATCCAAAGAATATGACTGCCAATGTTCATACACCTTGCATCAAATGAATGATAAAGGTATTTGGTTTTAGGAGCATTTTGATTTTGCTTCTTATTTTCCTTATGTTGAATTCATATAATTTTGAAAATATTTCCCTTTTCAACACAAGGTTTGTTTTGGTCTTGCTTTTCTTCTTTAGAGGAAGAAGTAAGCATAACCTTATTTTCACACAAGTCTTTGCCCCTTAGAATGATAACTTTTTTTGCTAGGACACTCAAAAGTCTTGTGTTTTCTACCTAAACAGTTGGAACTTGTTTCACTAATATGTATGTAGGTAGAATTTTCTTTTTCTTTATTTATTTTATTTTTCATTTGCATTTGATCTTCTACCATTTGAGATGGTGATAGAGGATACAAGATAAACTTTTTATCCTTGTTTCACTACAACAGTTGCAGCATGAACCACTATCAACAATGAGAGAACAAGTGTTTTCTAAATTTTACATCAAAGATATTCTCTCTTTGTGTTGGCTCTTTTGGAATGGGTTGGTTGCTAAGAAGGTCTCATTCACAAGGATAGGCAATTTCCTTAGACTCATCATTATACTCCTTACTAGAAGTCTCACTCTCACTTTCTTGCTCATCTTGGCGACTATAGTGGTCAACACCCCTTAAGATTATGGTCTTTTGGTGGGGCATTAAGATGCAACATGACCTCTACCAAGACACTTGAAACATTTGATTTCACTAGTGTGAATGTGTGTAGATGTGCCTTCCCTTGGTTTCTCCTTTTCCTTGAAACTTTTGGAGGGTTCCTCTTTGACATGCTTACCCTCCCTCTTGAATTCTTTCTTGGTATAAGAGTTAGAGTAGTCATTTCAAAAAAAAATTCCTTAGAATTTGTTGCTCTACCTTTATGCAAAGTTGAACCAAGTCATTTAAGTCTTGGTAGGGCAACAATTCTAGTCTATCTCTTATCTCAAGACTTAAGCCACTAAGAAACCTTGCAATGGTGGTATCCTCAGACTCCCTAATCCAAGCCCTCATCATATATAACTCCATCTTTTGTCTATATTCTTCCACTTTCATTTTATTTTGATGGAGTCTTTGGAGCTTATCCATTAGCTCTGTATGATAGTAGGAGGGAATATGTCTTCTCCTAAGGGCTCCTTTGAGGGCATTCCAATATTTGACCATGAGACTTTGATTGATTCTCCTATCTCTTTTGAGGGCAGCCCACCAATACATAGCATTGCCCTGGAAGCTAAGGGTACTTTCCTTTTCTCACTTATTTGATGACAAGCAAAAGAGTTGCTCAACCTTCATTTTCCAATCAAGATAAGCTTCAACATCATCTTTCCTATAAAAGTGAGGGAGGTCTATTCTAATGGCTCTTGGTTCCCTAGGCTCTCTTCTTAGAGAAGGAGGAGGAGGTTGATAGAAGTTGTCAACTAGTCTACTATCTTTTTCTTCATAATGTGTGACTAGTGTTGGAGTGTGGGAGTACAAGTGTTGACTCCTATTACTCATCCTCTCATGCAACCTTTTCATATTTCTTGTTCCCCTCCTCTCTCCATCTAAAATTTGATGAAATCTATCTCTTTCTTCTTCTTTTTTCCTTTCCCTTGCAATTGTTTCATCTTCCTTCCAACGTAGTAGTGCTCTCAAATCAAAGGCAATTTGTTTCAAACTTATTTCTTCTTCATTTGAAGCACCCATACATTGAGAATGAGGTTGAGACATTTTTTTTTTTTTGAGATTTTAGAAGACTTTGGTCTTTTAAAGAAAATTTTAGAGAAGAAGTAGATAGCAAAAGCTTTTAGTTCTCCTCCAGGAAAGAGAGGTGAATCACTTAGATTGCTTACATATGAAGCCTTTCCTAGCCAAGGGAACTTGAAACTTTTGTACAAAACTTTTTAAATGAAATTAATTCAAAGACTAAGTTGACACACATTAAACTATCAAACAAGAAAATTAAAAACAAGAAAGATTAGAAGCTATATGCGGCCTAAGTTTTGGTAGAAGTAGAAGGCACTTGGAACCTTCAAACTTCACCACTAAAAGCGCTTCACTAATGTATAAAAGATGTTCTAGTTAGGAGATGTGATTGAGTACCTAAGACTCCCCCAAGACACCTAATTAGGCCATGAACACAATAAGGAAAGCATTACAATTTTACAAATCAATTTGAATATAATCAAAGTGCACAAAATGTAAAAGGTCTTCTTGGCTTGGTCCTCACAAGTGTTTCACTCTTGCACTTCCTCTTGATCTCACCAAAGAGGATTCTCTTTCGAGACTAGGTACTCTACCTCCTAGGATGCAACCTTAGGAAAGTTAGATCACCTCCAAAATGAAGTATGCACCAAATATAGAAACCAAACCAAAAGAGGTCAAGAAATAAAGCAAGAAAAGCACAAAATTATAATTGCTAAACTAAAAGTGAATAATGCCATGACAAACTCAAAGGATTACCAAAGAAATGACAAACTAGAAATAAGGTAAAGAAACAAGATAAGCACTCAAATGAATTACCTAATGAATGGCACTAGAATGGATGAAAAACAACCAAAATAAGCTAGAAAACTGCACTGAAATTTGATTTTTCACTCACTACCAGTCCAAAACTATGAATTCAAGTCTCTGCTTCAACTATTTTTCATTTTTTTCAATTCTCAACATTTTTTAATGATATTTTTTTCTCTTTTTCGTCTATGTCTTAGCTAAAAGAGGCAAAAATCAGATTTGGATTTGCACCGGCCAATGTTTTATGATAAATCAAATACAGATAGTGTGCAGTCAGACAGAAATTGGAAGTAGTAAATGCAAGAAAATAATGCTCTCAAACTCAAGTGATGGTAGTGATTCTAGTGTACTTCTTTTGTCACTTTCTTTTGGTATTTTCTTTTGATTCTTTTTTTTTTTTGCACATGATTGTATTCTTTTTGTGCTATTTTTCTTTCTTTTTATAACTCTTACAACAACTAGTTTCCACACAAATCAGAATCACCACCACACTATGCTTGATTATTTGCATTTTAATGGAAACAAAAAGCACAAAGGAGAAGGAAACCTAAAGGAATCAAAAGAAGATCATGAAACACAATGGAAATTGATTCTAAGACATTGCTAAGATCTAAATAACAATCTAAACTCAAAAACAAAAATTAAAAAAGCACCAAAGCACAATTAATTGAAAGGAAATTTAGTGTGGTTTATGGTGATGTTAAGCAAGCACAAGGAAAGTTCCCACTTAACATTAAGATACCTAAGGTTATATAGATGTGAAGGTTGCATGAAGAATGGAGGCTCCATTGATGGTGTTGGATGCGGAAGCATGAAGGAAAGAAGCTTAAGGTGTTTGGTTTGGTGTAGGTGAAAGGATTATTAAGAGAGGTGAGACCAACTCCTAAGGAAGAAGACTAGAGTAAACTAGAGAAGAGTTTACTCTAAGGTGAGCTCAAAAGAGATTTGTGCACAAATTTGGGCATCACTTCATTACTCAATTTCAAGCTCCAAAAATACATCTCTTAAGCCTTCTATTTATAGGCTAAAATGAGACCAAGGAGTCTCCAAAAAGTGGAGGAAAAAAGGAGTTTAAAAAGTTAAATTTTGGAGCCAAAAAGGAGCATGTGGGAGGTGTGACTTGCCACCTAAGCAAGTCACACTTGTCTTACCATGGGAAGCTAACTCTCATCCTTGGAGAGCAAGTTTGAGAAGCTTCTAGGCTTCTCTAGAGTAGATGCACCACTCTTGGCCCATTTAGCACAATTCCCCTTTTTGGTCCAAAATTACTTTTAAAGCCAATTTCCTCTAAGACCCAATACATGGCCTAAAGAAAACCTTATTCTATTGGGCCCAAAATACAAAGCCTAAAAGTTAAATTCTAATATAATATTTAAACAATGTTGACCCAAAAGATAAGAGATTGGGCCCTCTCAACAGTTGAAGAACACTCTTCTTGTTTGCATTTGGCCAAGACTGGGGCGTTTGTCATCACTAGTTTAACCAAAGCTTGTCAAAAACCTAATTTTTGCAATCTTACTTTTGTGTTTTGAAAACATGCTCTATTCAATTTATAGTAAAAAAAATGCACTTTGGCCCATTTATGGAAAAACCCATTTCAAAAATAGGTTAGCATAATCGATTATTACTTATAATAATTGACTATTACAGAAAGTTTTAGGTTCAGAAAACAATTTTCCTTTGTGATAATTGATTATTGACAAGGATAAATGATTCTAGTGTGACATCATTTTTTACAAGAATTTCAATAGTCATCAGGGTATTAATAAGGTATATGTGTTGTAGTTGTCTTCCACTCATTATTTAAACTCTCTCTTGCACTTATTTAATACATAAATCATATTTCCAAATAGAGATGTCAAAATAGATTTCAACCCCTGAGTCAACCCGGCTCACCACGAGTTCGAGCTAGGTTAGGTTAAGAAAAATTCAGTTTTTTCAAAAGTGGGTTGAATTCAACCCGACTCACTTAACTCACGGGTTCGAGCCGGATTGAGGGTGGGTTGACTCACTTAACCCATCAACATTTTTTTACAATTTTTTTAAATTTTTTTTAATAATTATTTACTACTACTAATTATATATGTTTACAATTTCATATTTTTAAATGTTAGAATGTTGCTCAATAATATTTGAATACTTTGAATGTTTAATTAATTTGATTGTCAAGTTATATACGTTGATACTTTAATCTTTAACTATAATCTTTATAGTAAATTACTCAAGCAACGGTCTTATAAACAATCTTTTCTAAATTAACATGACAAAAATGTGTACTTTTTATATTTATATTTTGTTGAATAGCATGACAAAAAATGTGTAATATTAGTCATGTTTTCTTGGACTATATGGACACTTTCTTGGAAACAATTCATCATATATTGGTGGTGAGCATGATGAAAACATTGGTTCTTGATTTTACTATGATTGTCATCTCATGGGTTGCTTAAAAAATTATTTAAATATTTGGATACTTAAAAATAAATACATAATGTGGGTTGGTGAGCCAACCCACTTAACCCACTAACCTGTGGTGGATTGAACCGGGTTGCAAAAATTTTTGGCTCACCAAAAAGTGAGTTGTGTTGGGTTCACTCATTTTCAACCCAACTCGTGGTGAACCAACTTGTGTGAATTAAATTGGCTCACTTTGACATGTCTATTTTCAAAACTCCAACATAATTTTCTACATACAGCTCATAGATACAATAAGTAGTAGTTCTAACACAACTATTTTCTAACCAGATTTAATACTAATTCCAACAATAATTTTCATTTTTAAAACTTGTATTGATATAATTATTCAAAATTATTCATTATTAAATTCGGTGTAAAACTTACTTAATAATTAAAGCTTTTCATTCACAAAATAATCTTAAAAATATATCATTTTTAGTCTTAAACTTATTTAATAATTAAAATTTTCATTTTTAAAACAATTTCAAAAATAATTTACTATCATGTTACATATCAGTTGATTATTTTATATTTATTAATTGTAACATAAATATTATTTAATTTTTAAAATCTACCTCTCTTAATTACCGTAGAAAATTCAAAACATAAACATCAATATGAATTATTTGCCTACTAATTAAAATTGTTATCCATATAATAATCTTAAAAATTAATAATTATATGTTAACTATCATGCATGTTTGATAAATAATTTTTTATCTCTAGAATATTTAAAATTATTTATTATTAAGTTCAGTCTCAAACTTACTTCCTAATTAAAACCTTTCCATCACATACTAATCTTGAAAATATCGTTGAGTTTTAAAAACTTGTTCAATTATTAAAAACTTTCACTCTTACAATAATCTTAAAAATTATTGATTATCATGTTAAATATAATATTATTGTTTTATATTTATTAATTATAACATAAATACTATATAACTCAAATCTACCTCTCATTACAGAAAACTGAAAAGATAAAAATAATGTGTATTCTTTCCTTCCAATACTATTTTATTTTGATTTAGCATTTTTTCCAAAGCTTAATGTAATGTAATATTTACATTATCTATATAACTCTTTTTCCACCTTATAATATACTGAATTACTCATCTATCACAAATTTATGAACATAAACCAAGTTATCAAATTATAAATATTAATTTTTCTGTAACACATTCATCTTTCACATATGAGTAAAATAATAAATAATATAATAATATTCAAATAATTATTTTTAATTCAGTTTGGATTGATTTCAAAATGTCAATCCACAAATGAACCACTCCCATCTAGGAAAGGAATATCCAAATGATCGAAAAAGAATTTGATTTTAAAAAAAAAATCAATTATTACGTCCTAGAAAAGAAAATCCAAATTGATATAAAAAAGTTCAATTTTAATCAATTATCAATGTTAAAGATCAATTTTCAGATTTTTTTTTTAATCAATTTGATTCTAAACACTCCTAAATGTGTGTATACCTTATTTAAATTGCATCAATAGACTTCTAAGTGGAAAATTTGTAACCAAATTATAAAAGTAAATGAATTTATGAATTTTAGGATTAGCTAAAGTTCTTTAGCATGAATGGCGATCAACAAAATAAATGAGTGAACAGATAGAATGACAAAGAGAACATCGAAATCCCCCTCTCCCGTATCTTCCCCCCTTCTGAGAATATCTTCTGTTGCACCAGTAAAAGGCCCATTTTCAATCGAAAATATCCAAAATATTTTCAACATTTTCGTACGAGGAAGTGGGTGATATTCATGAACATCAAGCCCCAAGTGAGATGAGACAAATGTCCACCAAATTAGAAGCTCAGACCAAAACAAATTACAGAATAAAACTTAAACAAAAATCTCAATTTCAAAATGCTCAGTTAAGTGGAAGTATTAATGATGTTCCTCCTTTCAGGGATTGTCACTGTAACTGAAGAATGTACAAGATTAAACACCAAAGCTCCAGAAATCATTTCCTCAGCAACCAATCTGGGATTTTTAACCTCCGGCTTCTATGAACAGAAAGGCTGACCCCTGGAAGTTTGTGCTTGACCTGTCTCCACAACATACTCACAGCATCTTCTCTTTTAGGAGGGTACTGGAATTCATAATGATGGGAGACGTTTTTTAGTTGCTTCCACATTTCAGTCCATTTCTCTTTTGGAAATTTACGAAGTTGATCGACCATGTAGCCAGGCTGTAATGCCTCTTTGGTAGAGAAGAAAATCGAGAACTGGGAGTAGTCAATCTCATCCTCAAATGGGAGTTCAATTTGATCACTAACAACGACAGGAACACAGTGACTTACAATGGCATCAAAAAGCCGACAAGATGACGGCGTGTCTCCTGCTGGATGCAAACAGAACTTCGATGAACGCATCCCTTTAGATGACTGTTGCATAAGAAGCAGTGGATAAAGGAACAATATAGTTAATGATTTTTGCATGATAAAACAAAACAAATACAATTGTAAAATTGATCTTATAAATCGATAACCACAATTCTATTTTGCAAGTTATCTGAAATATATTTTGCTTTTTCAAAAGAATCCTAGCCTTTGACTTACAATGAAGAAGAAAAGTAGATATAAAATAAACAGTCAACCACAAATATTCCAACTAAAATTAAGCAAAGATCAATTACACAACCATACTGCTTACCAATTTTATATTTTCTTCTGTAGCAACACTTCGCTCATAGTGAACATCATCATAACCAGAAAGTATCTTTGCTAGTTTAACACGGACAATCCCTTCCTGCAAACATCACACACACCAGAAAATCAATATTCATGGAATTTAAAGGAAAAAGCAACACTAAAGTGGGATTGTTTTTAAAGTGAGCAAGTACAGGTTCATCGACCTTTAAATTGTAGTGTTTTATGATCACAATGTGCTTTAAATTAAACCACGGGTCTGGATATGGCCTTACTTGCCCACTTTAAAGACAATCTTACTTTACAGGAACCTTGCCCCATTAAGAAACACATTATTCCTTCAACTAAATCTCAGATAGACATACATCTTTCCTGTAAGTCCTCCCTCGGAAGAAAAGCAGCGTGGAGCGAGACTCATACGGGTCTTGAGGCTCGTCTACTGTAAAAGACTCCACAACATGCACATATGGGGACACTACATCTTTATTCAAATTAGACATGCGCTTAGGGTAGCGACCAAAATCCACAACAACCTGAATAGAATCATTCAACTGATCTCGTAGGAACCTAAAGGCATTGGGGTGTGTGACAGGAAATACATGGTCTCTACCTCCAGACCTCTGCCAGTATTTGGATTCCTTTAAGAATTTCATTAAATCAATCTGAAACCAGAAACAAGCATTGTCCAATATTAACAACAGAGACTTGTAACACAAACTGTGACGCACAGAAACAAGTACAACACCCAATATTTCAAAAAAAGTTACAATGCAGGCATGGCAAGAAACTATGTAACATAAATAATATATATTACATATCAACCATAAAACAACTCAAAAGAGACAATAATCTTAACATATAAACAGTTGGAGCATTCCGCTCTTATGTTGCGCCACTCTTTTGAAGACTCAAATCTACCATTAAGAATAACGCCAAGTGTGCTAGCCTAACAGCATCAACCTGACACATACGGCCTAGCTTTGAGAATCTTTTGGCACTACATCAACCCCAATTTAGACGCATGTATCAGAACTGACACCAAAGTTCATTATGCAGACACAACGGATTTCACGAGATTGACTATTGGAGCTATTTCTCACCCCTCATCACGACCATTGCCTATAGGAGAATAAAATAAATAAATCATATAGTCACATTTTCCAAATTTACACTCTAATTCTCCTCCTGCAAGTAAAATTCTCAGACAATAAAAACGTTCATTCGGATATTCATCATTCCTAGACTAGTTCTGAACACTAATTCATCAAATTCTTATAATTTTCAGCACTAATGTCGTTTGACAAATATCATGTACAGTGAATCTTCAAGTCATCATATTAATCGCATTATGAAAAAAGGAGAGCAATTCACATCACATTGCATTTCAGCGATTCACAAATCAACTACCAAGAAAAGAAAGATGGCGAAGCACCTGCAATTGATGATCCGTCTCCGTGGCGGGGTCCTTCATGGTGTGGCCGTGCGTGTTGAAACTGAGCGAAGAGAAGAACGGCACGAAGAAGGCATTGGCGAGTTCCGGATCCGAAACCCTAACCACTTCTCTGCCCTCGACTTCGTGGAGGAGCGACCCCATCATCCAGTACTCAACGCTGTGCTGCTTCTTCAGCCCCCAATTGGCGGGCCACGATGGCCAGTTGTCCACGGTGACGGGTGTCTCCGCCGTATTGCGGCGGTCAATCATGCCAATGTTGAAGCGGCGAGGGAGATCGTACATGAAGACCCGAAGAGATGAATCAGGTGCACATGGAGCGGGTGCAGACGTGGATAACTTTAAGTGAGGGAAGAAATAAGATCGAACATCGACGTTGCCTATGAAAATTGAGTACGAAAGAAGGAGGATAATCACGAAAATGAATGTAAGAAGCAACTTTCTATACATTGTACTTCTCTCTTTTCTTCTCGTTTTATTTATTTTTTCATATGCTTTCGGATCTTATGCTATCTTCTTCTGCTTCTGTTACTTGCTCTGTTTCTTTTTCTGCTATCAGTTGCACACTTCATCTTCAATGTGTTTCAGACAATTGTGGAGACCACAAAGATGCATCTCTTCCGGAGTGAGCTTATGTGGTTTCGATCATTTTCCTCAATATTGTTGGGATGCGAATAAATGGTAATTACCGTTTTATAAAACGTAAATAATTTCTAATATTTAACTATAATTATTATACTTTTCTTCTTTAAGAAACTAAAAAATGTTATATTGATTATTACATAACCTATTTTCTTGTGTAAAACTATAATTATAATCTTCAATTAAAAATTACAGTTATTTGTTATAAATTTACATGGTTCAGTAAAATCGAAACAATAGTGTTCATTAAATCACAATCCCCAAAATGAAATCTGAGTCAATCAGATCTAAATAAACTGAGTTAACTTTTCGGTAAATAGATTAAATTTAACTTAGTTTAATTTATTGATTAATTAATAAAAAATGTATAAACACCTTACACTCCAATCCCATATTATTTTATTGAATCAGACTTTTGCTAACCCCACTCAATCTTTGCTTGTAGGCTCTACCCCTCTACTCACAAGCTAATAAGTTAGGTTCTACTCGCAAGCTAATAAGTTAGGTGTATCATATAAGTGATTTCGTACTTAATATCAAATATTATATAAATGATATTGTTATTTATAAAAAAATATTTATATTTATTTTCCATAGACAAGATTAAGTATTATAAAATCAAAATAATTATTTAAATGAATGAATGAGCAACTAGAACTTCTAGAACTTTGAGTGAGGAAGATATTGTCAAATATGCTTTTTAAGAAAGAATATGTAATATAACCTCTAAATATGTTAAACTTAAAAATGAAAATTGATAACATCTGCATAAGGGTTATTAAAATAATTAAACAAATTGTCATGACAGTCAACCATTACGGGAGTTATCATAAAATGATATTTTAAAACTTAAAACTTGGAAATTTTCCTAATTACAGTTATTATAATATTTACCTCTGACGATATAAAAATATTGCATGTGTACTTTCGTGATGTTGTATTCATAAATCACGATCCGATAAATATGATATTTTACGGAAAAAAATATAAGGATTATTTTGACAATTTCTTTTTTTTTATTGAATCAGACTTTTACTAACCCCATTCGATCTTTGCTTGTAGGCTCTACCCGTCTACTAGCAAGGTAATAAGTTAGGTGTATCCATATAAGTGATTTTGTATTTAATATCAAATATTATTAGGGATGGTAATATGGATCTGGTTCGTCGAACCAGTTCGCAGACCTGCGAAAAAAATGCAGACGGATCAGGATAGCGAATCTGTAGACTTGTAGTAGTCCAGTCTGTATAAGCCCGCAGTCTGTACGGCTGACTTACGGTCTGCATGAGCCTACGAGCCAAATGATGTGCGGGACGAGCTAGTGATTGCAGTCCGCATACATTGTGCAGACGGGATGGGTCAGCTCGCAATGTGCGAGTCAGGCTAAACAAGTCGGACCGGTCTGCATTGCCATCCCTAAATATTACTAGTCTCTGACCCGTGCATACGCATAGGTCTTTTTTTCTTTTTGTTTTTTATAAAATAATAATATAATAATTGTTATATTTATTTAAATAAATCTAAAAAATATATATTTAATAATTAAAAACACTAAAATAATATTATTAATAATTATAAATTATAAATTTTTAAAAGATTAAAATTTATTTAATAAAATTATGTAGTACAATAACATTTTTTATAATTAAAAAAAATACTTATAATAATAACAACATTATCAATAATAATAAACATATTTATGCTAAAACTATTAATATAAATATTAATACTAAGACTAATATTAACAATAATAATTTATAACTATATATATAAAAAATACATATTTTTTGTGTCCTCTTTTCATTTTTTAAATTTATCCTCTTAATTATTACTTTTAAAGTGAAATAATTAATCATATAAAAAAATTACTTTTTAATTTTATTATTTTACTAATTTTAATAATTAACTTTTAAATTCATATAATTATTTCGATGTTGAGATAAATCAACAACAAAACAAATGAAGAATGCAAGTAATTGAGATATGTTTTTATAGTAACACTACAAAAAATCATGTATATAACGATGTTTTTAATACGACGGTTAATTAAAACTGTCGCTTTTTGCAGTATAATATTTTAATTTGATAACGGCCATAATGTACATATATAATATGGCGTTTCTAACCACCATCTTTTACATTGTCATATTATTATTTAAAATTGTGTCATTTTGAAATGCCACTTTATGTGAAACATTATTTTTATAATTTTATGAAATTATTTATTGTACCACTTTTGTCATACCCCTTTTTTTTAAAAAAAAAACTTTGTTCCCTCTCTTTTCTGTTTCATTTTCCCACTCAACAATTTAATATTTTCTTTAACTTTCCAAAGTCACTTCACCCTAAATCATTTTCCAAAGTCATTTTCCCTCTCTTCGTTTCGCCTCTTTCTCTAACCCTAATTAAGCTCACTTCACCAAGACAGCCCCTTCTCTATTGCCTCTTCCAGACTCGAGCAACTGCAGCCCCTGTCGAGCCTCCACGTTGTCGGACCTATGGAGCCGCAATCGCTGACGTCGTTGCCCTCATGGCCAGCCAAGGCCAACGTCGGCGACGCTGTTTCGACTTCGCTCTTTCCTTCTCGGTAGTCTCTTCTTCTTGACACCAACAACACCAATCCAACCCCTGAAACATGCGTTCACCTTCTAGCCACCACCAATGACACCGGCACCCGCCGGAGGCCTCACCGGCGACGCCATCGCCCTTCGCTCCGCCACGCGTGAAGCACTACTACTCTAGCGTTAACAATGTCTCCTCCTCTATTTCTCCAGCACGTTCGAGACAGCGCGACTTGCCACCACCGCACCAGCCACAGCGACTGGGTTCGTAATCGTCGCGCAACTACACCCCTCCATTCGAACTCCGACCGCTAAAGCTTCGACTCGTCGGAACTAAGTTTCTTATTCAAGTAAACGTCGATTTACTGTTGTTTTCACTTTTCTTTACAATTTGTAATTTTTTCTGGTTTTAGTTTTTTAGCTTCGTTAATTAATGTTGTAAGGTTCGTATTTGATTGGTAGTTGGGAGAAGGGAAATGGTAAATAGCTTGAAACTGGTCATGTGTTGATAAATAAGGAACCGTCATTTATGAAGTCGTTGTGTGCTTGCATGTTATGGTACGAAACTATCTAATAATGAGTAATTTATTATATCTAATAAAATTTAGAGAGATAAAACTTTTGATATTGAGGAGGACATTATATGATCAATTATTTAGACAAAGACATTTTATTTCTGGATATATGAATTTGATATAGAGACAAATGTATTTAATTTGGTATGGTATGTCAAATGACTCTTGAACATGCACTTCTTGTACAATGAACACTCAAATTTATAATAATAATAATAATAATAATAATAATAATAATTTGATTTACATTCAGGTAATTTGTTTGAATTTATTATTATTATTATTATTATTATTATTGCCATCATGGAGAAATAATTTGATTTACATTCAGGTAATTTGTTTGAATTTGGTGTAGTTTGGTTTAAACAAAAGACAAACGTGTGTGTTAATAGAAATTTTACAAAGGTCCCTTGTTGCTATACTTTGGGCATGAGTTCATGTATTATTATTAGAAACCTATGGTGAAAAGAATTGATTTAAGTTCGGATATTTTTATATTTAGATACGTCGTGTTTACAAAATTTATTATCTCTGATCTTGAGGTGTTCAATTATTTATTGTTGTTATAGAGAGTTGTGCTAGAACCTGCAATGCAGGGACGTGATATGATTGGTCGAGCTAGGACAGGAATTGGGAAAACTCTTGCATTTGGGATACCCATCTTAGACAGGATTATTCAGCTAAATGCTAAGCATGGGTACTTTATATTAGTTATACGTACATTTTACTTGTTTTTCTGTTGGAAGTAGGATTCGGTAATAGTCCTATCTAACAACAAATGAGGCAGTTTAATTATGGTGTAGATATTGTAGTAGGCACCCCTGGTAGAATTATTGATCTTCTCAATAGGAGGGCACTGAATTTGAAGGATGTGAAGTTTGTTGTTCTTGATGAAGCTGATCAGATGCTTCAAGTCGGATTTCAATAAGTTATGGAGAACATCTTGCAAAATTTGTCTCCAAATCGTCAGACTCTTATGTTCTCAACAACTATGCCATCTTGGATAAAGAGTATCACCTGCAATTACCTAAACAATTCCCTTACCATTGACCTCGTAAGTATACACATCTATTTTAGGCACCAGTAAGAAATGTTAATCAACTTTTCAAATGTCATTTATGTTGGAATTATGCCAAGTCAGGCTAATGAATTTTTCAAATTTAATTTCTGTTGGAATTATGTGGAAGCTAGTATGACATGGGCCAAAGAGAGTTTTGAGGAGAAATTGGAAGATACCTAACAAATTTAATCAATGAAATCTTTTGAAGCTTAGGATTTTGTGATCTATGATGAAATAAATTTCAATACATAAGGGTTGGAGTGATTTCTTATAGAACAACTGGTTCTAGAAGGAGGGTTGAATAGAGCCTCAGACTCTTTTCACACAATTCTAGACTAGACCATACAGTAAACATAAATCAAGTACCCAAAATATTTTTTATTGGTTCACCCCAACTCACGAAAAACATTCTCACAGATAATACATTTTAAGCTTACTTGGGAAAACATTAGTGTAAAGAATTTACAAGCACAAATAACACAATGAATACATTAGTAAATTACTTAAACTTATTGTATGGATCTCATAATTTATTTCAATTTCACTTACTCATATATGCTAAATTATTTCTTCATTGCAGGCACCAGATATTGAAAGTGGTGTGCCATCTCCGCATGTGGTGGAAGCAAAACACCTTAGACTTAGGACTTTTAATGTCTTTTTTTCTTAGATGCTTGAATATTTTGGTACTCTTAATGTTGTTTTCTTTTTTTTTCAAATGCTTGAATTGGTACTTTGGTGTAGTTATGTTATATTGACAACGAATCAATTTAGTTTATCAATTTCTATTTAATAGTGCTATAATTTTTTATATATTTTAAATTATTATAGAAAAATAATTTTATCAAATTATGAAAGTATGAGAAATATTAAAAAAGAATAAATAATTAAATATTAAAATTACATCACTTAATACATTTGTTAATGACGTAATTAATCTCAGAATTAAGTGTAATTAATTAAACTGGTGACATTTAAAAATGTCATAATATAATTATAATAGTGTTAGTTTAAAGCGTCGTTCTTCACATTATATTTGTCATTCAGTAAAAATATGACGTCAGTTTTAACTTACGCTTTTTGCCTCTTTAAATCGCCACTTTATACGTTGTATAAAATGACGGTTGTTGCGGCGATTCATCTATAACCACCATATTATATTTTGTGACGGCAAGAATTACGACATTTCAGGAAACTGTCACTCAAGCAAATAACGACAATTAAAAATGACGTAAATTACAAAAATAAACGTCGGTATTTACATGTTTTTTGTAGTGTAAACAAAAATAAAATGTGTGTCTAAGTATAATAATAGTAGTAATAATAATAGTAATAATAATAATAATAATATCACTATAATAATATCACGTAGTGATAAAAATACTAATAACAATAGTAATAACAATATCACTACAATAATATCCCGTGATAATAACAATAATAATAATACAACTATAGTAATATAATAATAATAATTATTATTATTATAAATGCAATATAATTATCCTTATAAAAAATTATTGTTTATTTCTTTTAATTTACAAATTTTAGTAACTACTTTTTGAGTTCAAAGATTTAAAGATAAATTAACAATAAAATAAATAAAAAATATACGTAATTAAGATATGATCCCATATTAAATAAGTTTAAAAGAAGACATTATTTTATCTTAACCATTCTCTTTGTAAGTTTCTAAATTGCAGGAAGCAACAATACTTTAAACATATTTTGATCATCATAAAAAGGGGGAGATTGTTGGGAAAAAGAAGGAAGCCCATTGATTTTGAATGATGATCAAGAAATGAATGATGATCAAGCAAGAATGAAGACAAAATGTTCAAATGTTTAAATGTTATCTTGTAAAATAAAATAAGTGTGTTGTAGAATAGTTTAATTAAACTTAGAATCAACAACATTTCATTCGTCTCTCTAAAGGTTTCTTATTTTTAGAAAAACTACAGTGATAATCGATTATCACTAATGATAATCGATTATCTGTGCAAAACTTTTATTTTTAAAAATCCTACTAGAATAATCGATTATCTCCTGGAATAATCGATTATCCTGTTCAAAATTTGTTTTTCAGAAAACCTACTAGAATAATCGATTATCCTTAGTGATAATCGATTATTCTTGGCAGTTGGAACATGACGTTTCAGTTTTTAACCTAATTTTTGAAAACCCTATTTAAGGAACTGCAGTTCAACTTCGAACATACCTTTTTGAGAAACTAGAGTGCTAAGTGTTGTGACTGCAAAGAGAGTTCTTTGAGTGTTCTCAAAAGAGCTTTGAAAAACCTAGTGTGGGTAGAGCGATAACTTTTCCTGAGAAGGTTTTCTAGAAGATTGAGTGTTGTTGCTGTTGCTAGGAAAGCTAGGTCAGGTTCTCTATATGATTCAGAGAAAGGTGGTTCATCTCTTGTGGCTTCAAGAGAGGTGTTTTCTTTCCCTATTACCTTGTTATCTGATTGTAATCTGATTTTTTGTTAGTGATTGAGTTAATCTCTTTATTTGAAGAGATTAACAACTAGACATAGGATCTTTTGATCTAAACCAGTATAAATAATTGTGTCATTTCCTCCTCTTTATCTCTTTATTTCATCTACTATTGCTTTTAAAGGAATTGAAATTTAATTTAATCGGTAAAATTTCGTAAAAATTTTAAAGTATTAATTGTATTACCTAAAACCAATTCAGCCCCCCTCCCCTTTTGGTTTTTGTCCAAACGCCAAACATTCCGCTACGCGATATCAACAATTGGTATCAAAGCTTGCTTTAATAGTTATTCAAATTTTCAAAAATGATTGGACAAAATCAAACTTTTGCTGAGGGTGCGTCTATCAAGAGACCTCCTCTTTTTATTGGTGAAAATTATCCTTTATGGAGAGTTAGGATGCAAATTTTTCTGGAATCTATTGATAGAGGTATTTGGGATGCAATGTTAGATGGACCATTTGTTCCTGTTAATGTTATAAATGATGTGCAGGAACCAAAGTCATTCTCGCAATGGATTGTAGACGAAAATAGACGAGCTCAGTATGATGTCAAAGGTAGAAATATAATTTCATATACTTTAACCCTTGATGAGTTTTACATGATCTCAGTCTACACCAGTGCACGAGATATGTGGGAAATCTAGCATGTGACTCATGAAGGAACAGACGACGTGAAAAGGGCACGCAAGAACTTCTTAATCCAAGAATATGAAATATTTCGGATGCAACAAGGAGAAACCTTCTATGATATGCAGAAATGATTCACACACATCGTCAATCATCTGATAAGTCTAGGTAAAACTTTTGACCTTGATGAATTAAATATAAAAATTCTTAAATCCTTGAACATGACTTGGTAGCCAAAGGTGACGACCATCACGAAGTCACAAAATCTTGAACCGATGACGATGGTGGCTCTATTTGGAAATCTAAGGGAGCATGAGCTTGAAGTGAGCAGACTAAATGAAGAAGAAGATATTGGAAGAAAGAAGAACATTGCTTTCAAAACTGAAGTGGTTAAAGGCAAAAAGCAATAGGAAGAAGAAAGATTCAGATGACGATGAGAATGTTAGTCTCATGATTAAGAAGTTTAAAAAATTCATGAAGGCCAAAGGTAAAAATCAATTCAAGAACAACAAGAAGGAGAATCAAGGATCATCCTCAAATTTCAAGTGCTAAGGATGTGGAGAGTCTGGACACGTCAAGGCTGATTGCCCAAATTCAAAGAAGAGTGAAGAAAAGAAGGGCAAAAAATTCTTTAAAAAGAAGGCATACATAGCATGGGAAGACAATGCCTCAAGCACATCAAATTCTAGCGATTCTGATAATGAAGAAGCAAATCTCTGTTTGATAGTTATTCATGATGATTCTGACAGTGAGGTAAATTCTACTTGCAATGAAAATAACTATGATGATCTTTATGATGCATTTCAACAATTACTTGTTAAATCTAGTAAATTGGATACTGCTCATAGAAAATTAAAATCTGATTTTAAAGATTTGCAAAATAAATTTGAAATATCTCTTGAAGAAAAAGAAATTTTGAAAAATAAAATTTCAATATTAGAAAACAAAGAAAAAGAAACTGTTGAATGTGCTTCCTGTAAAAGCTACATGTTTGATATATGTATTTTGGAGAAACATCTTGAAGATGCTTTGGAAAATAATAACTATGAAAAATTTGATCTTAAGAAAAATCCAAATAAGATAGAGCATGCTCATAATTATAATAAGAAAAATAAAACTAAAAGAACTCATAGGGTTTGGGTAGAAAAAGGAACTTCTTACACTATGAATGCATATGCATATACTGCTACTTGTTTTTATTGCATGAAAAAGGGTCATACTTGAAATAAATGCAATATTAAACATTTTGGTGTTCCAAATGGGAAGTATCATTGGGTGCTTGTTCATAGGTAGATGTTTTTATTCTAACCCCAAGTACCCAAACAAGTTGTTGGGGACCTAAATGAATTGTTTCCTTATTTTGCAGATGACTTCTAAATCTAGGAAATCAATGTGGTATCTTGACAGTGGTTGTTCAAGGCACATGACTGGAGATAGAAGGAAGTTTAAGAACTTTAAAAGAAAGGAACAAGGATTTATTACATATGGGGATAACAACAAGGGAAAAATACTTGGAACGAGTGATGTTGGTGGAGGAAATACTTTGGAGATCAAGGAAGTACTATTTGTGGAAGGACTAAAGCACAATCTTCTCAACATAAGTGAATTATGTGATAAAGGACTCAAAGTAATCTTTGAAACTAACTACTGCACTATTCATCAAAAGGACTCTAAGGAAGTCGCCTTGAAAGGTATGAGACACAATAACATCTACTTGAATGATCTTGATAATGCATCATCTAGTGATATAACTTGTTCGATTGCTAAAAAAGAAAATCCTTGGTTATGGCATAAATGAACTGCTCATATTCATATGCAACAATTAAACAAACTAATTTCTAAAGAATTAGTAATTGGATTGCCAAAAATAAAGTTTGAAAAAGATAAACTATGTGTTGCATGTCAAAAAGGAAAATAAGTAAAATCATCATTTCATTCAAAAAATGTGATTTCTACATCAAAGCCTTTAGAACTTTTGCATATGGATTTGTTTGGTCCTTCAAGAACAAAAAGCTTTGGGGGAAATTACTATGCTCTTGTTATTGTTCATGATCACTCAAAATATACTTGGACTTTCTTTCTAACACTAAAAAGTGAGGCCTTTAAAGCTTTTAACAAATTTGCAAAAGTGATTCAAAATGAAAAAGATTTGAAAATTAAAGTTTTGAGAAGTGATCATGGTGGGGAATTTCAAAATGAATTGTTTGAAAAATTTTGTGAAGAAAATGGGATTATGCATAATTTTTTTGCACCTAGAACTCCTTAACAAAATGGAGTTGTAGAAAGGAAAAATAGATCCTTAGAGGAATTAGCTCGCACAATGTTGAACGAATATGAAGTGCCTAAATATTTTTGGGATGATGTTGTGAGCACGGCTTGTTATGTATTAAATAGAATGCTCATTAGACCAATTTTGAAAATTACCCCCTATGAATTGTTTAAAGGAAGAAAGCCAAATGTAGCACATTTAAAAATATTTGGATGCAAATGTTTTGTCCTAAACAATGGAAAAGAAAACTTGGGTAAATTTGATTCTAAAGCAGATGAAGCTATTTTCTTAGGATATTCATTAACTAGTAAAGCCTATATAGTTTTTAATAGAAGAACCTTGAATGTAGAAGAATATATGCATGTTGTTTTTGATGAAATTGTGGACCTTGAGGAGAACCCTTTTGAGTCAAATAAAACAAATGCAGGTGATGAAGAATACCTTAAAGAAGCTCTTGATGAGATGTACCTAAATGAGAACCCACTGGTTGAACTTGAAGATCTTGCCAAAAGCTAGAAATCACCTAGAGGATTGTCTCTAGACAATATCATTGGAGATATATCAAAGGGAGTAGTTACTAGAAATATGTCAAATTTTTGTATGACTGTTGCCTTTGTTTCACAGATAAAACCCAAAAATGTAGAAGAAGTTCTTCAAGATGATCAATGGTGCATTGCAATGCAAGAAGAGCTAAATCAATTTGAAAGGAATGAAGTTTGGGAACTCATTCCTAGGGATGAATCACACCAAATCATAGGAACAAAATGGGTGTTCAAAAACAAGCTGGATGAAGATGGAAACATCACTAAGAATAAAGCCAGACTTGTAGCAAAGGGATACATACAAGAAGAAGGTATAAATTATAATGAGACCTATGCTCCAGTTGCAAGGTTAGAAGTTATACAATTACTTCTTGCTTATGCTTCTTTAATGAAATTCAAACTATATCAGATGGATGTTAAAAGTGCCTTTCTAAATGGATTTATTAAAGAAGATGTGTATGTTGAACAACCCCCCGGTTTTGAAGATTATAAATTTCCAAATCATATTTACAAATTGAAGAAAGCATTGTATGGATTAAAACAAGCACCTAGATCTTGGTATGAGCGATTAAGCACATTTTTGTTAGAAAATGACTTTGAAAGAGGAAAAATTGATTTAACTTTGTTTATTAAAAGAGTAGGTGAACATATTTTGCTAGTTCAAATTTATGTAGATGATATAATATTTGGATCTACTGATAATTCTCTATGTAAGGGTTTTGCAAGTATAATACAGGGAGAGTTTGAAATGTCAATGATGGGTGAATTGACATTCTTTTTGGGTCTGCAAATTAAACAAATGGAAAATGGAACTTTCATTTCTCAATCTAAGTATTGTAAAGAAGTACTTAAGAAATTTGGAATGGATACTACTAAGGAAGTAAGTACTCTTATGGGAACCTCTTGTTATTTAGACAAAGACGAATCAGGAATAGAAGTAAATCAGACTATGTTTAGAGGTATGATAGGTTCTTTGTTATATCTTATTGCAAGTAGGCCTGATATAATGCAATATGTATGTGTGTGTGCTCATTTTCAAGCAAATCCAAAAGAATCACATCTTACTGCTGTAAAAAGAATTTTAAAATACTTAAAAGGAACTACTTGTTTTGGACTTTGGTATCCTTCAAGAGCTTCCCCTAGTTTAATAGGTTATTCTGATGCTGATTATGGTGGTTGTAAAATTGATAGGAAGAGTACAAGTGGTACCTGTCATCTTTTAGGATGTTCATTAGTCTCTTGGCACTCCAAGAAACAAGCTTGTGTAGCTTTATCAACCACTAAGATCGAATACATTGTTGCTGGAAATTGTTGTGCCCAAATCCTATGGATGAAACAACAATTAGAGAATTACAGTATTTATCTAAATCATATACCTTTAAAGTGTGACAATATGAGTGCCATAAACTTAACCAAGAATCTCATAATGCATTCTAGGACAAAACACATAAAAATTAGACACCACTTCTTAAGGGATCACATCAATAAAGGAAATTGTGTGATCGAATATGTAGAGATTTAGGAATACTAGAAGTCTCTTGAAAGAGCAACAAACTTAAATTTTTGAAATTTTCGTAAATCAGCGCTCAATAATCGATTATCACTTAGGATAATCGATTATCTTCTCCCTAAATAAGTTCCAAACTCCTGAAATAATTGATTATCAAGCGGGATAATCGATAATCATGACCCTGACCAAAATATTCAAAATCATTTTGGAATAATCGATTATTACTTACAATAATCAAAATAATCGATTATTACTCACAATAATCGATTATATGCTCATAACAATACTTTTTTGGAATTCATATCATGAAACAATAATCGATTATCACTCAGGATAATTGATTATTGCACGACGTTAAGTGAAAAATTTTCAAAAATTAGTCGTTGTAATGGCTAGATTTGCTTTGATTCTCTCATTTTAGCCGTTGGTAGCCTACTCTCTATAAATTGTGAACCACAATTTCAACTATTCACGCAGAAAAGTAAGCTTCTCATCATTTGCCCTTTTTTTTCGAAACCCTAAAGACCCCTTCAGCATTATCTTTTGCTCTCAAAAATCAGTGCCATGGCAGAATCATCTCGTAGAAAGATCCCTACACGTAGATGAACTGCTCCACGTCCAACTCAACCTTCTACCCGATCTGCATCCATTGAAGGTTGGATCTCTGATGAAGAACGAAGGGATGAATTCATTCAAATTTGGAAAAAATAAAGCAATCATCTCTCCCAAGTACATCAATTCTCGAAAATTCACAGTTGCAGGTTTTGGATTTCCTGCTCTCTTTAATTTCCAAGGCATCAGACAATTTGTGGAAATGCAAGGAAAATACTATCTCGATCTTGTACGAGTTTTCTACTACAATGTTAGAATCAGAGATGAAGTTGCTTATTCAAGGGTGAAAGGAGTGGACATTATCATTGGTAATGATATTTGGGAAAGTGTGGCAAAATTTCCCATCAATGATGTTGCTGAATGAATTCTCAATGGGGTTGTTGGCTTCAATCAAATCTTAGCCTATCAATCTTTCTTACGCAACCCGGCACATGATGTTGGCATACGATTATTGGCTGAAGGACTCAAAATGGATGAAAGACTCATCCATTATTTAATTGTCTGGATTTTGTGTCCTAGAGGAACCAATCATGCTCAATGCTCAGAGGCTGACCTTCTCATAATGTATGGGATTCTAAATCGTGTTCCTATAAAGTGGTCTAGTTTAATCCTTGACACTATGCTCAAAGCCAAGAGGTACCTGCAACATCCTCTCCCATATTCTCTCTTAATTTCTAGGATTTGCGAATACAAGGGAGTTGACACCATTGGGGAGCTTTGTCAAAGTAGCATACGTGCAAATGAGATTGTTGAAAGTTCTCTCAAACAGCTAAAGCTTGTTCCTCTTGGTGATACCTATGTCCATAGAGATGACATGCCCAATTATAAAGCTGAAGATGAAGAACTTCCTCCTACTGATCACATAGGATCTTTTGATCTGAACCAGTATAAATAATTGTGTCATTTCCTCTTCTCTATCTCTTTATTTCATCTACTATTGCTTTTAAAGGAATTGAGATTTAATTTAATCGGTAAAATTTCAGAAAAATTTTAAAGTATTAATTTTAGTACCTAAAGCCAATTCACCCCCTTCTTGGTTTTTGTCTAAACGCCAAACATTCCGCTGCGCGATATCAACAATTGGTATCAGAGCTTGCTTTGATAGTTATTCAAATTTTTCAAAAATGGTTGGACAAAATCAAACTTTTGCTAAGGGTGCGTCTATCAACAAACCTTCTCTTTTTACTGGTGAAAATTATCCTTTTCTGGAAAGTTAGGATGCAAATTTTTCTGGAATCTGTTGATAGAGGTATTTGGGATGCAATGTTACATGGACCATTTGTTCCTGTTAATGTTGTAAATGATGTGCAGGAACCAAAGTCATTCTCGCAATGGACTGCAGACGAAAATAGACGAGCTCAGTATAATGTAAAAGCTAGAGATAAATAAACAACACAAAAATAAAAATTGCAAGTAATTGAGATATCCTCTCGTAGTAAACAAAAGTAAAATGTGTGTCTAACTATAATAATAATAATAATAATAATAATAATAATAATAATAATAATAATAATATCACTATAATAATATTCGGTAGTGATAAAAATACTAATAACAATAGCACTAATAATAATATCAATATAACAATATCTCTTAGTGATAATAATAATAAAAACAACAACAAAAACAACAACAACAACAACAATAATAATAGTAATACTAATACCACTATAGTAATATAATACTAATAATTATTAAATGCAATATGACTATCATAATAAACAAAAATATTTTTAGTTGTATTAATTTACTAAATTTAGTAACTACTTTTTAAGTTCAAAGATTTAAAAAAAATCAATAATAAAACAAATAAAAAACGTAAGTAATTGATATGTAATATGATCCCGTATTAAATAAAAGTAAGATGTGTGTTTCACTATACTACTACTAATAATAATGTCGCTACAATAATATCCCGTGATAAAATAATAATAATAATAATAATAATAATACAACAATTATATATATATATATATATATATAAAGATACACATCTAGTGTTCTATTTTATTTTTAAAATTTTATCCTATTAATTATTATTTTTTAAATTTAAATAATTTCTCATTATAAAAAATTGTTTTAAATGTTATTATTTTTTTTTATTTTTGTAATTGAATTCAAATAATGCTCAGATATATCGATAAATAAACAATCAATAAATAAATAATTGCAAGTAATTGAAATAAGATTGATAGTAAATAAGAATGAGTGTTTAATTATCATAATAATACCATTATAAAAATAATATTTCGTATTGATAAAACTAATAATAATAATAATAATAATTATTATTATTATTATTATTATATAATATAATAATAATATTAATAATAATATTTGTAGAAATATAATAATAATAACCATTATAAATACAATATAATTATCATAATAAAAAAATAAATTTTCAGTTTTATTGATTTATTAATTGTAACTATTTTTTGAAGTGAAATATTTAAAGATAAATCAATTACTAAACAAATAAAAAAATGCTATGATCCCGAAATAAATAAAAATAAAATGTGTGTATTTATACTATTATTATTATTATTATTATTATTATTATTATTATTATTATTATTATTATTATTATTATTATTATTATTATCCAGTGATAAAAATAATAATAATAATACAACAATTACATTATCTAAAGAAATACACATATTTAATATTCTTTGTTATTTTTAGAATTTGTTCCTTTTAATTATTATTTTTTAAATATAAGTAATTATTCATGATGACAAATATTATCTTTTCAATTTTATTATTTTATTGATTTTGTAACTGCTTATTTGAATTCAAAAATTATTTATAGAAACAATAATAATATAATAATATTAATAATCATGATATAATAACAATTTATTTTTATTACTATAATTTTAACAACAACAAAAATAATAACAATAATGTAAATTTTAATTGATATAATATCAATAATAATAAAGATTATAATAATAATAATAATAATAATAAAATTTAGTATTGTTATTATTATTTTAATGATTTAAAATATAAAATTAATATAATAATTTTAATAATAATAATAATAAAAACAATAAAAACAAGAATAAATTTGATAATAATAATAATAATAATAATAACAATAATTAATATAATAATACTATCATAATAATTATTATAATTATATTCCTAATAATATAAATAACAATAAAAAATATTATAATAAATAAAAGAATATTTATAATTACTATATTAAATATAATAATATTCACAATAATAATATCAGTAATAATAAAAGTTAATGTGACAAATAAAATAAAATATTATAATAACAATAATAATGAAAATTATGAAAATAATATTAGTATTAACACTTCTAATAATAATAAAACAATATTAATAATAATAATAAAATAATAGAAAAAAATTACAATAATACAAAAAATATTGAAATAATAAAAATTTTAATAATAATAATATTAATGATAATATTATAATGAAAATATTAATAATAATTACAATAATATTAATGATAATAATAATAATATTATTAATGTAGTAATTATAATAAAAATAATAACATTAATAATAATAATACAAATAAAAATTATAATAGGTATAATATTTATTATTATTACAATAATTATTATATTCGTAATAACAATAATAATAAAAAATAATAAGAATAATCTAATAATAATATTAATAATAATAAGAAGAATAATCTAATAATAATAATAATAATAATCTAATAATAGTATTAATAATAATAATAATAATAATAATAATAATAATATAATCATAGTGGTATTAATAGTGGCATTTTCATATATAGTGGATGGTAGGAAGGGTATTTGTAAATGCCATTTTTATATATTCAGAAAAGTAGGAAGAAATTTTAGTAAATTAAGTAGTATTGGGATGCAAAATGACCAAATAACTAAAAGTAATATATATGTGTTATTAAGTAATGTTTACATAATACGAGTAGCCCGTGAGACGATTTATGAAATTTTGTTCAGAAAACACAAATATGGCAGAATTCACAAGGCATGCATTCAGTTTCATACATTTCATTGCAATTTAAACAATACTCAATATAGAATAACGATTATAGCTCTCCTAACCTGATTTCCTAAGCTTACAGTGATAATATCAATTATACCCTTTACGATATAATTATTTATTAAATTTTTTAAAATTAATGGTTATTTTTACCTATTTTCTATAAAACTATTTTTCTTTTGTTATTTTTTTTTATTCATCAACAATTAATTTCTCTATTCATTTCACTTTATTTTTAATAAATATAAATTTATTTTATATATTAACTTAATTACACTATTATCACCTATTAACATATTATCATTCATATAAATTATATTTTATAGGGTTAAATATGTTTTTGGTCCCTCAAGTTTGAGCGAAATTTGGGTTTAGTCCCTCATCAAAACTTTTGACCAATTTAGTCCTTCATCTTCCAAAATGCGTGAATTTAGTCCTTTTAACTAAATTTTGTTAAGTTTATCTGACATTTCAAGCGCATTTCATGATAGTATTTAAATTATTTATACTGTTTGACACATTTTTGCTTCAATGTTAACTTAAATACTATCATGAAATGCGCTTGAAATGTGAGATAAACTTAACAAAATTTGGTTAAAAGGACTAAATTTACGCATTTTGAAAGATGAAGGACTAAATTGGTCAAAAGTTTTGATGAGGGACTAATTCCAAATTTTACTGAAACTTGAGGGACCAAAAACATATTTAACCCTATTTTATATAGTTTCTTTAACATTTCGTTCATTACATCTAGAAAACGCCACATGCATAATATCCAGAGAGTGCGAAGATTTAGTATATGAAGTACTCCGTACCCCAACATATCCATAAAACATAAAAGAGGCCCCACATGGCCTAAAAATAGGAAATACTAAAGAACTAATGGTACTAGATCTTGTACAGACAAGAAAAGCATAGCTAATAAATTCTTCAGCGATGGGTCCCATAGTGGGCCCAATACCCGTCCAATTAGACATGTCAAAGTGAGCCAACCCGGCTCACACGGGTTGGCTCACCACGAGCCGGGTTGAAAATGAGTGAACCCAACCCAGCTCACTTTCTGGTGAGCCAAAAATTTTGTAACCCGGCTCAACCCACCACGGGTTGGTGGGTTAAGTGGGTTGACTTACCAACCCACCTAAAAAAATTTTGTTTTTAGTATTTAAATATTTAAATAAATTTTTAAGTAACCCATGAGATAACAATCATAGTAAAATCAAGAACCAATGTTTTGATCATGCTTACCACCAATATATGAAGAATTATTTCCAAGAAAGTATCCATTAGTCTAAGAAAGCATGACTAATATTACAAATTTTCTGTCATGCTATTCAACAAAATATAAATAAAAAAATTATACATTTTTTTCATGCTAATTTAGAAAAAATTGTTTATAAGACGGTTACTTGAATAATTTACTATAAAGATTATAGTTAAAGATTAAAGTATCAACATATATATATATATAACTTGAGAATCAAATTAATTAAACATTCAAACTATTCAAATATAATTAAGTAACAAACTAGCATTTAAAAATATGAAATTGTGAACACATATAATAGGAGTAATAAATAATTACTAAAAAAAATAAAAAAATTTAAAAAATTTAAAAAAATTAAAAAAATTTTAAAAAAATTTAAAAAATTTAAAAAAATTTAAAAAAAATTGTAAAAAAATGTTTGTGGGTTAAATGGGCCAATCCACCTTCAACACAACTCGAACCCGTTTAACCCATAGATTAAGTGAGCCAGATTAACTCACGGATTGAAACCCATTTTGACATCTCTAGGGTTGGAGCCTATTTGAACAATTAAAAGTACTCTCAACACAACTATGTTTCGGTTAGATTAAATCATTATTAGGTTATTGTGTTATTGTACTCCCATGAATATTCTAAAAAAAACAATTATTTTTACACCCCCACTTTTACTCTCTCCTTCATTATGACAATTATAAATGATAACAAGATAATATATTAAATTATTTAATTAAAATATAGGTTAAAACTAAAAAATTAATATAATCAATTATATTCTAAAATGTTAAAAAATATTTTTAAAATTTAACTCAATCTTATAAAATTAACATGGACTTGTATATTTTGTAAACTGATGATATTATTTGTAAATGTGGTGGGTCACTTTATCATCTCAACCATTAACAAGGTGAGTGAAGAATTTTACTGACGACAAGGCAACCAAAGGTGTCCTAAATATTACTCTAATATTAGCCGTACAAGAGGTTCCTTAGCCATTCCTATCAATCTTCTCAAATTTTTTCCATTTTATTCAATCTTTCTTTGGAATTCACCCTATTTTACAAAGTGAAGATATGAATTACCTGAAGTTGGGAGGGTATGGAGGTGATGTATTAGTCCATTGAGTGAGTCGATCATCGTGTTCATCAGCACTGAGAGGAACCAAAGTGGGGTCTTTGGCTAGAAAATCAAACACTTCTTTCCAGTCCCTAACGTTCTTGGTATGCTCAGTATCATAATAACCCACGGCACTCTTCTCATCTCTTCTAACCTTCCTCTTCTCCTCCAGAGTCTGACCAAAGAACATCCTCGAACCTTGCTCAATGTTTTGTCTGAGAGTGATGGGAACCCCATGGTTGATTACCTGGAAGAAACCCCATTCCTTGCATGCACTTCCTATCTCCTTCACTAACCCTTCAATGGAAGATGGATCTGAAACTGCGTGGTTGGTTATTGGGGAGAGATCTATAACAGGAATGTTTTGAGTTTGGAGGGTATGCAACTTTGGCCTGTGTTCCAGGTCTTGGATGAAAGCAGGGTCTACCTCTCCCATTATTGTTGTTGCTCTGATCATAGAGTTCTTTGCCGACTGCGGATATATATATATATATAAACAAAACTAAAGTAATAATAATAATAACGTTCTAATAAATTAATTAATATTTTAATTTATCACTTCTAACTTTTCACTCAACTTTTAAGAAGAGTTGCGAGAAGTGTGAAGAGAAAGGATTGGGTTAGGATAGGAAAATCCAAGAAACAGACAAACGATGTGTCTGTCAGACCCAGTCATCCTCTGATCTCTTCTCCTACCTAATTTGTTCTTTCTCAGAATTAAAAAAATAATTGTGTACGTGAATTATCCCACAGCAAGAACACAATAAATAACGTCAAAATCCTCTTTACTGTTACTAAGCTTGATGTAGCACCAAGAAAAAAACTAACATTTCATGCTTCAATTCTAAACTATTATATCAAATTCTGGTTGGCCTAGTAGTCATTGATGTACCAAAATTTGGCTTTTGTGTTGGACGTTGTCGGTGGACAGATAAAGGGCGTTTAATTTGAAAAATATTTTCTATTTATGTTTTTGGTTTTATTTTTAATTACAGAAGTATTATTTTTTCAACTTTACTTTTAATTTCAAAAGGCTTCCATAAGAATGACCGATCAATATTTTCTATATAAAGTTTTTGAAAAAATCAAAATCAACATAATCATTTTGAAGATAAATATGAAAATAAAAAATGTTATCCTTTGTCACGCTCAATAGTCTCATATTATTTACGAGTTGAGATTAAAGATAATTTAAATACTCTTTCATTCTTTTATACCCAAACTCCTTTTTAAAGACAAAATCATGATGCTCGAATGCGGGATAATTGACTTTAATGACGATTAGTTTATGGACTTCAGACCGGAACATACTGTGAGGCCGAAAACGAGGTTCTACAAACAAACTATCGGTTCCCTTAAGTCCTCCATAGAGGATGAACCCTCATTCTCCATATACCTCATTCTTCCTCCTTCGACTCCTCTTTGAGGTGCCTTTTAAGGACAAAACTATGATAGAACTCTAGGTTCCAAAGCGGACAATACATCAAATACACAATGATTCATCCTAACGATGACATTCGATGGACTTGAGATCAAAATATGTTCTATGTAAGACCCGTGGAAATTAATTAATTAATTAATAAATGCGGGTGGTGGGAATTTTGATGTCATTAAATATTAATTGGTATGATGTGAAAAAGTACTAACTCAAGTGATTTTAATTAATTGTATGTAAGGACTTAAGTTCAAATCCTATGTATTCCAGTTGTGTTATATTTGGTTTGTTATTATTTTGATAAAATGTTTGGGCGTGTTAAGTGATAGTATAATAATAGAATTATAATAATTATCAAGAAACATAATTGGTTGAGTTGGTTGTGCATTTAAATTGTGAATGAGTGGTCATGGGTTCAATAAATTTTTATAAAAAAGAAAACATTATTTGTAAAAATTGAATCTATTATGTTAATCATGAAAACTGAAAATGGATGCACACTAAAATTGAATCTATTATGTTCGGTAGCTATTACGGTGAACAAATAGTTTACATCATCGACAAGGCCCTGTAAAACGATACTTACTCAACACTATAAAACTTGAAACAGTAAAAACAATCAAGGATCCATGCAATTTCAATATTTTTCTTTTATTATATGCTCCTTCCACACATAACATTCACTAGTTCTGTTTACTGCATAATAAGATCAGAGTGCAGAAAATCAGAAACATTCCAGGGCCTCGGATAAGATATTTTGTTATCCTTCAAGTTATCTTATAGTGATAAATCTGAATGTTCTCCACATTTTGTTTCTTGAAATTGCTTCCCTTTCTACGAACAAGAAACTTGCCCCATTTGTATGGCCTATATTTTGGAGGGTTTTTCTCATCAGTCAATTCCTCCAAAGGCTTCACTTCGGTGTCGTGTGCAGGGAAGAAGAAAAATGGAATGGAAAACCTTTCTTTCTCAGAGTTAACCATCACTCTGTGTTCCACACTCTCATACAAGTCATTGCTCCAAACCTGCATTAACAAACTATAACTATCACCTTCTAATGTTTCATAAACTACTGCATTCTGCAGATTCAATAATATTCAACACTATTAACTTCAATGAAATTTCAACATCTTCCATATCTTTACACAGTTTCAGCAACCCCACCTGAATGATATCACCAACATTGATTATGTATGCATCTGGGGTAGGTTTCACTCGAACCCACTCTTGATCTGCTTTGCGTTTGACTTGAAGTCCACCAACCTCATCCTGTGCAAGAAGGGTCAAGGCTCCAGCGTCCTTATGCCGACCAACACCAAGGGCTAGGTGAGGACAAGGGCATGGAGGATAGTGGTTCAGACGAATAAAACTGGTTTGATCTTTCATGAAAAACTCTTCAAACCTCTTTGCCTCAAGGCCTAAGCTCAGAGCAATGAGCTCCATCAACCTAAAGGACAACTTTTCCATCTCTTCGATGTACTCTTCGATTATATCCCTATCCATGTACACATATTCACATCATTTATACGCAAGTACTTCACTAATTTGACAGGTTTTATACAAAGTGAAGCTGAATTACCTAAAGTTTGGTGGGTACTGAGGGGATTGATTAGTCCAGTGAGTGATTCGATCGTCATGTTCATCAGAAGTGACAGGAATGAAAGTGGGGTCTTTGACTTGAAAATCAAACACTTCTTTCCAGTCCCTAACGTTTTTGGTGTGTTCTGTGTCATAGTAACCATATGGAGAAAACTCATTTCTTCTAACCTTCCTCTTCTCCTCCAGAGTCTGACCAAAGAACATCCTTGAACCTTGCTCAATGTTTTGTCTGAGAGTGATGGGAACCCCATGGTTGATTACTTGGAAGAAACCCCATTCCTTGCATGCACTTCCTATCTCCTTCACTAACCCTTCAATGGAAGATGGATCTGAAACTGAGTCGTGGGTTATCGGGGAGAGATCTATCACTGGAATTTCTTCAGCTTGGATAGTATTCAACTTTGGTCTGTGTTGTGGGTCTTGGATGAAAGCAGGGTCTACCTCTCCCATTGTTGTTGTTAGCTCTGATGATTGAGTTTTGTGCAGAGTGCAGAGTTTATGAATATTGTATCTGATGTTAAAACAAAACTTTAGTTTTTAAGTATTAAATGTTTTGTCATAACCTATGAAAATTACTTATGAAAAAGTCATCTGAAGTTAGTTAGAATTCACTTAATCATGACTAAATTTGCTTTTTTAAGTTGAACTGAATTAAATTGGATTATGACACAATGTTTAATATGTTTGAATAGTTTGTAAAATGGATTAGTTAGAAAAAAAACGGTATTCTAAATCGGTGTGGATTAATTTTTGCTTAATTGGTTTAATCAACAATTCATATAAACTTAGCTTAAATCCATTCAATAACTTATAATTCGACTCAATCTTAAAAGAAAAATTATAATTTGAAAAATAAAAAATTTGTAGAATCTTGGCATCCGAATGTTTTGGCAGCTCTAAGTTAAGTAAACAATAAGAAATGAAATAATTTAGAAAATAAATGCTTTGCGGAGATAGTAAGTGTTTATGTGATTGTGATGGCTTCTTGCAGTGCAGATACATTGAATCCGGACAGTGTGCTTCTCGTTGTTTTCTGTGAAAAGATAACGAAAGGAAATTATTTTAGCCTCAGAGTTTGCCTCTAGGGTTAATCTTCTATTAAAAAAACCTAAGTCTAAAAAAACCAATCCTAATTTTATATAGAGGGATCTAGTTATTATTGCATGTTGTTTTTTATCGTGTTTATAGAATAATCATAAAATTTTAAGATGGTTTATCGAATACTGTTTAGGATATTTTCTAAAAATATGGTAATAGATCATGTTATTCTATTATTTTTAGGTTTATTAGCGAATTGTCAACATTAGATACTTCTGTTTATTAAATAAAATATTAATTAATTAAAAAGTAGGTATTTATGTCGGGGGAAAATTCCTAAATTAAAAATTCCATATAAAACCACGACTTTGTTTACTGAGGATAATTTCTTAAAATGGTTTTGATGAATGCATCTCATACACAATGTTTATGTGTAATATTTGTATGCAGTTATTAATATATTATTTTTAAGAGAAAAAATAAATAAAACTATTAGGGTTTATTGTTTGAGATTAAGAAGAAAAGTTGCGAGAAGAAGTCTGAAGAGAAAGGATTGGGTTAGGATAGGAAAATCCAAGAAACAGACAAACAATGTGTCTGTCAGTCCCAGTCATCCTCTGATCCCTTTCTCTGGCCTATTTTGTTCTTTCTCAGAATTTAAAAATAAAATAAAATATAAAAAAAACACTTGCGTACGTGAATTATCCCACAATATGAGTTCTAATCTCAATCTCAACCCATCATATTACGGAATTTAACAATACGACACAGTAAATAATGTCAAAACCCTCTTTTCAAAGTGCAACAGAGAAACACTATGAATAATACAATATGAAAATAAAAATTATGTTCTACTTCTACTATTAAGTGTTATGACATGCATCTCTAATTTTTTTCCTTAATATACTTTTTCTGAAAGTGGAGTAATAATACCATGTGCTTTGACATTCCATTATTATTAGGAGAATAATTCTTTTATGCAAATGGATGCTTGTTTTCATTAGTGAAACTCATAATAGAAATGTACCTCAGCTGTTAATACAGCAATACGTTTCTCACTACTACACAGACTCTTCTACATGTAAGACATAGTAGAATAAGATATAAAGCTTTACATTCAAGTTCTTATGTTACTCTTCAAATGTTTTCAAAAAATCATTCATGTTAACTACCTTCACAGGGTAAAATGAACCTATGCATTGTCCAACTTCAAATCCAACAGGCAGACTATTGTGTGAAGGGAGTGTTATTGCTTTAAAACCAAAACTGGGCTTGCACCAATATTGGACAAACAATTATGCTTTTCGGGAGGTTGTGTATGCCCAGAAAAAATTAGGTCAATCTTGAAGAAAAATCAGATCAGAAAGAATAGGTGGTCTCAGAATTGTTACCCAAAATTGCTGCTATGAAGAAAATTGAAGGGTATAATAGAGTTAATGGTAGATGTTATATGATCTACAGTTGCATAAATAACATCAGAATAAGGATGGGTTTTATCTTCTACAGAGAATAGATGAATATCGTTATTCAATTCTATCCAGCTGCACCCTGGATCTTTTCTTAATTCCAAACTCTGCAATCTTTTCCTAAGCTTTGTCTTCTGTCCCCATCTACCTAGTATGGCATACATGTTGGAGAGAACAACAAAAGCAAAAGTAGGGTTGGGATCCATACTGAACAACTTCTCAGCAGCTCTCTCCCCCACTTCCATATCCTTCCAGAACCATGAAGCATTAAGCAAAGCTCCCCAAATTATTGCATCTGCTTCAATCGGCATTTTTATGATAAACTCTTCGGCTTCTTTTACGTGGCCTGATCGACCAAGGAGATCCACCACACATGTGTAATGTTCTATTGTCGGGGTTAAGCCATAGCATCTTTGCATTGTGTGGAAAATTCTCAAACCTTCGCCAACTAGACCGGCATGGTTACAAGCAGAGAGAACACCAACAAAAGTAGCTGCATTTGGAACAACTCCTTGATGTGACATTGAGCGGAAGAGTAAAACTGCCTCAGATCCCAGTCCGTGATATGCATAACCATTTATAAGAGCTGTCCATGCTGCTACATTGGGTGAAAAAATGCTGTTGAATGAGCTTTGAGCATCAGCCAAGTGACCACATTTGGAATAGAAATCTACAAGAGCAGTCCCGACATAAACATTTTCTTGGAATGGCGTTTTGATTAAGTGAGCATGAAGTAACTGTCCCTGTCGAAAAGAACAAAGACAAGAGCAAGCCCGAAATAAGACAGAGAATGTTGATCTACTGTAGTCAACTGACATTCTGCGCATAGCCACATATAAATTCAATGCCTCCTTGTGCCGACCATTAATGATATAACCCGACATCATTGAGTTCCATGTGACGTAGTTCCTTTCACCTTTAGTTTTGTCAAAAAGCTTCACGGCTTCAACAAGTTCTCCACTTTTGGAATACACAGAAATCATAGTATTTAAAGATGTTAAGGTCTTGGGACTCATTTTCTCAAAAATCCTTTTTGATTTTTCGAACTGACCACTCATAGCATAACCTTTGATCATCAAATTAAATGAAACAGGATTTGTATCTCTCAAATCATTAAAGACAAATTCAGCTTCTTCCATCCTTCCTTTTGAGACAAGGCCCCCAATCAGTGAGTTAGCAACATTCAAACAAGCTTCTCCCTCCATGCTCTCATAAACTCTCTTAGCATCATCCATAGCTTCACAATCACAATAAAACTCAGTAAGCGCACCACCAATTGAGTTATCAAAATCAAACCCACCCTTAATGCAAAGCCCATGAACAACCCTCCCTACACACAGATCCCCAAGTCTAGCGCAAACCCTCACCACACAATCCAAAGTGAACTCATTAGGCACCACCTCAAAACTCCTTCTCATACACCCAAACAAATCCAAAGCCCTCTCACACCCACCTTCCCTCTTAGCATACCCTGAGATCAATGTAGTCCAAGCCACAACATCCCGGGTCGGCATTTTCTCAAACATGTCCGTAGCATCATCCATCATGTCACGCTGCACATAACCCGCAAGCATCAAACTCCACAACACTTGGTTCCCATCTCGCAGCTCCTCAAAAACCACATCAGCTTCTCTGATACCACAGCATTGCACACAAAAATACAGCAAAGCACTCCCCACAAGGCCAAACCTCTCATAACCAGATTTCAAAAGCAGGGAATGAACCTGCTTTCCAAGAAGCAAGGACTCAGAACGCGCACACGCGCTCAACACCGCAGAGAAAGAAACCTCATTGAGCGTGACACTGGAGCGGTGCATGAGGGAAACAAGGGTCAAAGCCTCTGGGTACCTCCCCCATTGGGAGTACCCAGAAATCATGGTGTTCCAGGAAGAAACTGTTCGGTGTTGCATTTGATCGAACAGGTGGCGGGCTTCTTCGAGATTGCCCATTTTGAAGCGTTGAGCGATGGAAATGTTGGTGGAGATCATGTAGCCAACATGGGGCTCCGAAGATTGCGACTGTGTCGTGAAAAGTCGGAATCTTTCTTTCCGTTTCCAACGGTTGCGCTTCCAGGTGCCCACAAAGTTGATACGGAGAAACAGAGGCATTGTGTAGAAGGGGGAGAAGTAAGCATGGCCTTGGTGAAGTGAAGGTGCAACTGCGTCAAGTAAATTATGGAAACAAATTGGGAATTATTTATGGTAAACTCTCTTTTATACCACAAAAAGCAAAAGGCAAATTCTATTCTAACATGAACTGCTATTACTGTACAAGTTAATCATGGTTAAACCCATTACAATATTAAATACTTACATAGCTCTTTCAAGTAAAATTAAAACGACACTTTTAATTAGTTGTGGATTTGAAAGTGTGGAAAAGAATGAATTTGATGGAAGGGAGGAAACAAATATATTGTTTGTATTAAGGAAAAAAAAATTGAAAATAAAGAAAAAGGTATAAGATTTGTAAATAATTTAATCGTTGTGATAAATAAAAAAAAAGTTATTTTAATAGATTAAATTATAAAATTATCACCTTGATACATAAAACTAATTTAAATTAAAATATTTATATGGTGTGACTCTCTTTATGGTAAACTCTCTTTTATACCACAAATACAAAGGTGAAACACATATTCCACTACTAATACAAAGGTGAAACACATATTCCAATCACATACAACCATTATATTTTGTGTTGGAACACCCTTTCTTCCAATAAATCTTGGTTGTTCACCAGGGGTTACCACACAAGGAACATGTGTACCATCAATTGCTCCTATGGTGTTTTTGAAAAAAAGGCCAATATCGTTGATCATTGTGAATTTTTTTATAACTATCACGAGATAAATGATCTTTTGGTTTGATATACTCCATTGACAATTTAAGGCAATCAATTAACACCTTATGAAAGTGCCTACTTATTGTCTCTCTAAAGTGTTGCCACCATTTCTTCAACACCCATACAATTAGTGGGTGTTAATCCATGATTAGCTAAATTTGTACATAGTTAATGAAAAGTATGTTTTTCCATACGAAACATCTCATAACAACGAATAGGATGACCTTGTAAGATTTCATGCTCCCATGAATGACCTGTGTGATTGTTAGTTCTACATGGTTCTTTACATAAATATTTTACTGAGTACTCACCCACAAGTGCACTCACATAAGATGCGTTTTCCATTAGGTCATCATCATCATCATCATACATGGTTCTTTCACCAATTGATACTTTTTTAATTGGCTAATGGACCTACAAGAAAATATTAGACAAAAGTGAACATATGAATGTCTAGAGCTGTCAAAATGGGTTGGAATTCACGAGCCAACCCGGCTCACCACGGGTTCAGGCCGGGTTGGGTTGAATTTTTTTTACAAATTTCAATACGTGTTGATTTTTGACCTGACTCACCTGGAACTCACCGGGTTGGGTTCAGGCCGGCTCACCACGGGTTCAGGCCGGGTCCATGTTTTCTACACTTTTAGAGCCTTTATTCATGCTTATTGAGTTTGGGATTGGCACAATTTCTTAATCTGTGTGTATGTGAAATTGAAAGAGGATGTTTGTTATGCTTCATGGCATAATGAAGCCGTGTTAATTTTTGCATAGTTGGTTAATTTGGGTTTCATGAGAGTAAATTGGATAAGATTATTAATTTGGTAACATGTGATTGGTGGATTTTCAGTAGAATCAAGGAATCAATACATTTTGAATTTTGTTCAATTAAGTTTCACTATTAGATTTTAGTAATTTTGTGTTGAAACTGAATCTGCCAACCCCCCCCCCCCTCTTGTCTTATAGGCGTTGTGTTTGTTTGGAAAATAAAGCTTTGAACAAGAACATTGGTCGTTGAGAGACGACTCTGGTTGGTTACCACATATTGCATTTATCTGTTTTAATTTGGTGGGGTACGACCTCTATCACCTGGCTAGATCAAAAAGTTTGAAATTATGTGCTTTTTTTTTGGTAAATTCGTGGTGCACCTTGGAAGATGAAAAGTTGAGGTAGATGCATTGTATACTACCAAAACTACCTTATGACTTCTTTTTATTACTTTGCCTTTTAAGGGAAAATAGAGAGTTTTTGTCTAAGTTAAAAATTGGGGTTTTAGGGAGAGAAAAAGGAAGAAAGCAACGCAAGAGTGAAATCAAGGGAGGAGTAGAGCAAAGCTAAGGTGATTTTATTGTAGGAATTCTGGGTAAGGGGAACTACACCATGCATCTAAGTTATTTTCTGTTTATGTGATTGCTTGGTCTTGGATACGATAAGAACGTGTTTTACTTGGAGGAAAAACAATAGGAATTTGTGTTTTGGTGTAAGAACTTGTTTTATGGACGTGTGTTGGGCAATAAGGTTTCTCCATGGAAGTGTAATGGAAGCTATATTCATTTTTTGTTTGAATTGTGATGAGGTATGGCATTACGTGGTATTCCTTCTATTGTGGATGGTTAAATTTGATGGGTTAAGGGATAAATTTTAAGAAGACAAATTTTGACACTATTTTGTGAATGAATCAATGGTGCAAACTAGGTTACTCTTTTTTTTATCATCTTGAAGTTTTGAGAATGTGGTATACGCAATGATTATGATTGGTTTATTTCTTCTTTTCTTGAAATTGTTATTTTTGGTGATAGAGAAGGAGGCCATTGGGTGGTAAATTGGTTGAAATATTATAATTTTTGTGTGTTGATATCTATGGTTCTCAAGACATGACAAATTTCATGAAGCATGTTGGTAAATTTTACTTATAACAATTTTTTGCTGGCTATGAATTTTGGCATTTGGGCTTTGGAATAATTTTTTTAATATCTGATAATGAAAGTTTAGGGAATGGTGTAGGAGAGAAATCTAGTTTTTTTTTTTATGGAAATTGCATTGGAGATGATAATTGTTTTGGAGTTAACATTGGTCAAATTGGGTGAAAGGTTTATGAAAAATATAACTTAATGTGCAAATTTTATCTTGGATTTTATTGGTGTAGTAAAAACAGTAGGAATTCATGATGTTGTGTCAATGAGTGGTTGAGTAAGTACTTGGTTGAATTGGTGTGTTGCAATGGTGAATTATATGCATGAAGTGGAAGGTTGGGAAGCTAAGAATGGGATATTGTGAAGTTTTGTGTATGGTGAATGAATTGCGATGTTGCTTTATATTTGTGTGCCTTTAAAATGACTAAATGAAGTGTAATTACGCTGTTTTTCATATTTTTGGGAGTTTCTACGGGTCACCGAGTGCTAAGCGACATGTTTTAGGAAAGGTGTTGTGTTGATATTTTGTTGTGATAAATTGTGATAGACTCTATTTGCAATATTTTTTATGTTGAGCATGATGAATGATGTATGTTAAGAATAATGATGAGGATTGTATGATGTCAATGTATTGTGATACATGTGATGATGAGGCCTTGATGTGCATGTGTGTTTATTAACCATGCATGTGGATAATCATGAGCTTGTTGATTGATGTGTGATCATGATAAGATGGTGTATACTTGGATATGAATGTTTGGGAAGGTATCTCTGCATAAATTGTACTGGAGGTGCACTTTGTCGGAGCTCTCGATAATAGTAATGGGAAGTGGTGCACTTCGCGGGGGCTCGATAAGAGTAATGAGAAGTTGTGTACTTCGTCGAGGCTTAATAAGAGTAATGGGAAATTGTGGACTTTGTTGGGGCTCTTAATATGAGTAATGGGAAGTGGTATACTTTGTCGAGGCTCGCTATGAGAGAATTGGGTAGTGTCATCTTTGGTAAATTGCATATGAGATTTGGTTGGGTGGTTAATGATGAGATAATGCCATTTCGTTTAATATTACTTGGTGGTAATATATTGATGATTAATGTGGTGGCTTTGAGAACATGTGATAGTTGATAGCTTGGATGAGTTATGATATATTATGGTAATTCTTGGTGAGTTGTATGTTGATTTACATTAATATGTGATATGTTACATGTTTAACTCACCCTTACATATTGTGGTTGTGGTTTTCACCTACGATGACCGTGTAACTTGGATTATACGAGAGTAAATGATGTTGTAGATACAATTGGAGAATCTTAACCTTGAGGAGCTCATGAGGATGTTTTTGGGAGCTTTTTTGTCTTTCATTTGAAAACATTCCTTCGAATAAAATTGTAATAATTAGTTGTTGTGAGGTTTAAACTCAGAGGATTTGTATTAAGTCTTGTTTTGATGATTTAATCTAATTGGTTGGTTGAACCATATTTTGTTTTGATGAATAAAGTTGTTTCAGATTAATCTTCTGACAGGTGTTATTTTGAGTTAAAATTATTTTAAAAATTATTATTTAATAGGATCGTATTAGTGTTGTGTTTTGAAGTTTAAAAAAAATTTTTACGTGGCATCCTGAAAGGGGTGTTACACAATACATGTGAGTGTACCTAATGCACTTTACTCTTCACACCAATTCTAGCAATGAACAACACACAACACCACAACCTCCACCATAGGTTTTCATCAAATGCAAAAACAACAAACTCTCAATCACTACTCTAATCACACATCAAAGGACAACACAACTCGTCTTAGTTCAAAAATCCACAAAGCCAACCACTCCATTCACAAGATTTTAATGGAAAATTCAATGATTGTGTCATGTTTAACAAAGGATCTCTACAACAAGAATATCTTCAAGGAATCTCTAAATTTTAATGGTGTTAGTGTAGTGCATGCATGCAAAATCTCTACTATTTTTACCAAATTTGGCCTAGTAGTCTTTGTGGTGGGTTGACCAGATTGTTGACGGTGTGTCTGGGCCCCAAATCACCATAAGGAGAAAATCCACCTGCAAAAACTCTAATGTTCAAGTTAGTAAGAGATTTAAAAGTAAGTATATGAATAAAATGATTACGAGATTCTTATATTCCCTGTGATAGGATGTATTTATAGCTTTTTAGGCCTACCAATAATAGGTTAATGGGCTCTATTATTATTAACAAATTTTGTTTATATAATAAATAATAGGTTAAATTATGTTTTTGGTCCTCATTAACGTAGCATAATATTGATTTGATTCCTTTATTTTTATTTATCTCAATTTGGTCCCTATTTTGAAAAATTTGATACAATCAAGTCTTTTCTGCCAGTGTTGTAGTAACAGCTTTAAAGAGGTATTACGTGTCAGTTCTTGGATTTTTATTTATTTATTTTTTTAAAATTAAAAAAAAATAAAAATTTGCCACGTATCAAGCTGACATTGTGCTACGTGATAGTGACAGTGTGATGTGACAGTGGGCATGTCACGTGTCACTAGTACACCAGGTGTCATTTCCTTATTCTCAATTTGGTCCTTATATTTTTATTTGTCTCAATTTAGTCCCAATTTTTGTAAAAGTTGAGCAATTTTTTCTCTCTCCAAATTAAAACTAAATTTAATTTTTATATGAATGGTACGCAAATATTTCTATCAAAATTGATATTTCTAGTAAATATTTTTAACAAGATTAAGTTTATTTAAATGTACATTTTACATTAAACTTTATTTAAAATTATTTTAAAGTTGTTAATAAAAAATAATGCTAATAGAAAAAAATTTAAATAATTATATTGATATTTTATTACATCATACCTTAATATATTTTTTATTTGAATTTATATTTCAAATAATTGTATATTTTTAAAATGTATAAAGTTCAATAATTTTCATACAAATATTTAGGTTAGTGTAAAAATAACAATTATATAAATTCAAATGTAAAATTTTAAAATAATTTTAACAAGTTTATATAACAATTGAAAACAAATAAATTTAAAATTTGAAAACAATTTTAAATAAAATTGAATGTGAAATACAAATTTAAATAAACTTAGTTTTGTTAAAAATATATAATAAAAATATCAATTTGAATAAAGTTATTAAATTTAATAGAAATATTTGTATAATATTCATATAAAAATTAATTTTTTTTTTCAATTTGGAGAGGTATGATATTAGTGACACTAGCTCTCCTGAGGTTTAGAAAACTACAAGTAACACCTTTAGCAAGGTTTAAAATCCCAAAAATACAAAAATAGCACAGTTAAAAACATCTATTTCGGTAGTGTTAGATCATTATGAATTATTTAATTTAACAACCAATATTCATACACTCAAAAATATCTATAAACAAGATTAGTCAAATATAATAATTTAAACATATTGTCACATAATACAAAAATAATACCTAATCCATTTATCAAATATCTAAAAAGATGAAAAATAGTGATCATATAAGATTGTTTGTTTCTTATCTTTATAATATTAATAGAAACTTATGCAATAAATCTACTAGTTTATGTGGACTTTTAGAACATCATTGTATTTATACTTATTAACACTCTGTTAAAGGCTATGTCAAATTACGTTAGAGACAAAAAAAAATGTATTTCAAATTGGATACCTCACTGATACATATTATACAAGTGTCGTAAAATACATGTCAAACACAAGGACAAACCATTTTGTGAGATGTGTCCGAGCTTCATAAATTATGCCAGAGCTTCTATATGTATTTGTAAAGCAATTCAAATTGTTTTTGCTTGGCACCCTCATCCTAACCAAGTTCTCCCTTACCAAACTAAGACCGTTGTTAGCATAAGTGACCTTAGTGTATGGATTTGATGGAGCTAGTGTAATAAATCATGTGAGATTGATAAAGACTTAACGAAGAATTGAAGTGATTGGTAATTGATCAAGCTTAGGGTTTGTTAAATCTGAAAATGATGAAGATCACAAAACTTAAATATTAGACTCAACTCGTAGACTTATGAGATAGGATCTTAATATATTAATAAAGAATTTGACATAGTATAAGTTTATAATACAAACAAATCTTAAGTGTAAATATTTATAGATAATGATATTTTAATTTTTTTTTTAATACAACACTTTAATCACCCTTCAAATCTAAGGATGATTAGAATAATAGTTAAAAATAAGTTAAAAAAATGAGTTAACATTTCATTATCCAATATTTATTTGGGTTAAGTATATTTTCAATTTCTAAACTTTGATACAAAATTGAAATTCATTCACGTCCAAAACCTTGATATATTTTAGTCCTCAAATGAATGAATGTAATCCTTTTAACCTAATTATCTTTAATGTTTTTGACACATCAATTACGTTTTCCATCAAATGTTGTATCAAATGTTTTGAACAACTCAATAAAATGTTAGTATGAAATATTATTTAACAAAAATTTAATGTAATTAAATTTAAAAAATTATATATTTTTATTTTTAAAGTTTAAGAATCAAAATATATAAAAAGAAATAAGTTCAATTTAATTTCAAAGTTTAGAGAATAAAAATAATTTGATCATATTTATTTTCTCCAATTTAAATTGCATATTATTGAACTACTTTTAATCAAAGAAAAGTTTTATGCTAAAACAAAATTTACAAAATATTTTGAATATATTTTGATAGTGCATATGTTAACTTCAAATTGCATTTGACTATCTTCATCAAACGTTCATTTTAAGAAAACCTCTTCACATTGTATCCTTCAAGTTGAAACTTCATCTGCCACTTACATTAGATGTTGGTTTTGAAAAATTCTTCAGGAATTTTATATACACATATCAACAATTTCTTTATACTCTAAAGGATTGAATGCATAACCAAAGAACTTGGAATAAATTGAATGATTATTGATCAGAAAACATCTCTCACAAGACCACCAGCTTCTTTTGGGAAGACTTTCCATACTAAAATGACAATAAAAATGTATATCAAGTCTACACAATCAACTTAAACAAACCATCACTAGAGATATTGAAATCAAAATGTTATATACTCTCTTTTTGCATGTTATACAAAAATGAATATAAGAAAATCAGTAGATTGAAAACTATAAAAATATTTTGTAATTCCTTCAAAATAAACTAATAAACTATGAGAAAGAGGATAATGAACTATGAGAAAGAGGATGTTCAACTAAGAAAAGTTAGATATCAAAAGTTTGAACATAAGAAATTTCTAGAGAATGACACTTAGATATCAAAAGCCATCCATAATTGTTTTCAACAAACTCAATTTCCGTGATAAATTTGATAATTTTTCAATATTAAAAATATGTTTAAGTAACTCCAAATTGTCACAGAAAACAATACCATTATCCAAAGTTAACTACATCAGAAAAAACAAATACCAAAATATCTACATCTATTCCATTCACATGGAGGTATATGTACGTATGTATGGCAATGATGATTGATGCATCAATCTGTTTCATGATCAGGTGCAGGAGAATACCATGCAGGGTGCCTTCCCATGGTTCTTAGAAGCTTAGTGTACGGTGAATCAGGCATTTTTGCTTCTTCCTCTTCCCTCAGTTGTTCATCAGATTTTGGCAACCCATCAGGTATAGGACACTGTCTCTCACCTTCTTCTGATTTCACATCCTTACTCAACTTTATGCCATCTTTCTTCACTTTCTGCATGCCTGCAATCCCATGCAAACATCCTATTAAGGATTTCACACCACCAGTCTCCAGAATCAACCTCTCTATGTCTTCTTTTGGGGACTCTTTCTGTATCATTAAGGCCAACAACACATTTCTTATCAAATTCAAGCTCCAGCCATTCACAGTTGATGCTCTTTCAAAAATGAACACACCTTGGGAATTTCAAAATTATTCAATGTTTATTTAAAGAATACTTTGTAAGCGTATTAAATCTACCTTAATCAGTTTATTACTTTACAAGAAAAATGTTACTCTGATATAGCAGTAAGCTTCCATTTCTCATTTCTGGGCTACAATACAAGTTCCCTTTAACTCTATATCATATATTTATTTACAGTGTTTGAAAAAGGGAAGAGAAATCAAAAGAGGGGAAAAGTTGAAAATTGAATTAAAAATTAAAAACTTGGGAATTCTAAATTTTTTATTTCTATAATTAATTAAAGGCTACACAAAGTTCATCAATAAATAACACAAGGTATGGAAATAAGAACATACTTCAAGATCTTTCAGCTCAAAATAAGCCTGCCAGCAGCTGTAGGATTGCTCACCTTCAAGAGTTAAACAATAATCTGCAAAATTCAAAACACAGCACGAACGATGAATTCAAATCATTCAACAACAGAGCATGATGAAAACCATAGTGAGATTTCACTGTTTATTTTTAAAGGGAAAAAACATCAAAAGGAGTTAATAAATCAGTAAAGAAAAATTTAAACCGAAATCTCAACTAAAAGGGGTCTTGTGATTCATAAAAAAAAAAAAAAAATCAAATTTTAAACCTGAGAGCTCTCTCTCGGATTTTTCGATCAGAGGAGGGTCTTTAACGGCTCTTTCGAACTTGGTTCGGCTAAAAGGTTCGAGCTTGGGGATGTAGGGTTGGTTCCTGGATGAAGAACAAACAACAAAGGAAGCGTGTCTGGTCGAGGAGGTTCGGTTGCTATGGGCGTCGAGAAACAGAGGAGTACAACATGGACGAAGCAGCGTTGCCTTCATCGTGTTCGATAAATCTAACTATGTGAAACAGTGTTGTGTTTTCTTAACAAAGAGGAGAAGGAGAACAGAGAGAAACTGAAAGACAGATAAGGCTATTGAATAATGATCTGAGTCACAACAGCATATTATTAATAGAAAGTTTCTGCACTTGGATAAGGATGAGGTCGTTATATATTTTAATATTAGTATCTTTCTCTTCTTTTTTTAATTCTAGTTCCAAAACACTAATCGAGAATATTAAAATTTATTTTATGTATCTTTCTTTTTTAAAAATTATTATTTTTAGTAGGAAACAAGTTAAATCGGATTCAAATTTAATATTTTAAAATTTATATTTGATTATCTAATCTAACGAGATTACAAGTTAATTTAATCAGATTTTTTAGATTGTAAATTTATGCTAATTACTTTTTTGTGAAAAAAATTATTATTTTTTAAATAAATATATAAATATAGTAAATTTTTAAATAAAAAATGACATGTATAATTTTAATGATACTTATTATAATGAATCATGATTTTATATAATTTACTATTAAATTTTAACAAAATAAATCATATTAAAAATAAAATTTAAATTTTAAAATATATTCACAAATTTATAAATATTAAATATAATTTTGAATTAAATTTTAAATTTTAAATTAAATATTTTATTCAATTTTATTTATCTGACATTATTCTTTCGATTATTTAATTTAATTCAACCGAATGTTCATTCTAATTTTTACAGTTTTTCGTTTGAGAAGGTTTTTCTTAAAAATTACTTAAAAATTATAGATTTGTTTAGATACGTTTTTATAAATATTCAAATAAAACCACGATGCGATACAATTAAAAATCAATATAGTAAATGTATTTATATGCTTTTTCCTAAAATGTTTTAACTAAAATTCATGACGTGATCTTTAAGTTGAAAAGAGTTGCAGTTGGATATAATATTTCATTTCAAGAAGATTAGTTTAAGTATTAAATAAAAAAAAATATAGAACTAAATAAATATGAAATACTAAAAATTCTGAAAAAAAAAAGAAAGAGCATAGAAGATAATTAATGCTAACACTCCTTTTGAAAAAGTGGTGTTTGGTGCACTTTTTTGATGGGTGTTAGTTTGTTTTGTAACGGAAATAGTGAGAGACGAATAGGAAAAGCGCGATTTGATTTGCAGAAATACGACTAATTCTTTTGTCTATTCTATGCTCGGCTGGATATTTTAGAACTGCTTTAGATATTTATTCACTTCTTCTTCTTCATGCCATTTTTTGTCTTTTAGTTAGTATTTATCTATTTCTTATAATACATTGTTTTTTCTGTTTGACTTTTTTTTTAAATTGTATTCGTGTTTTCCTTTTTTAAAATGTATTTAATAGACATGATGTCTTCTAATTTTTTATGAATTTTCATCTTCTAATAACTATAGTTATGTGAGTATTTAAAGAAAAAGACATATTTCCTTGAAGACGTTTTACCTTGTATGATTAATCATTTATTGTAAATTTATATGTTAAACTTTTATAAAATTTAATGTTTATAGATATTTATCAAAATATAATTGATTTGAGATTGGAAAAAAAACGAAAATTTAAATTTGTACCCCACAAAATACTAGGATATGGTTTTAAATGGAGTTTCGATATATGTAAGACCTTCTTTGAAGGAAGGCGGCCTCCAAGAAGATAAAAGACAAAATAACTGTAATATTCTTCACTTCTTTTATTCAATGAAATATTCACATACAAATAGTAAGGAAATGGTCTAACGGCACCAGGTACGTCACCACTACTCGGAAAACAAATCTAGGATATATCATAAACACCCAAGAGAAATAATACTCCGCACCCCAACTCACGTGCACCTCCTCCCCCACTAATCAGTAGCATAGTCTTCTAGATACTTAGGCCTGAATCTATTACGTTTGGGCTTGACATGTGTAATTGGGTTTTCTATCTCAAAGTCCTTTGAACTTACTGGTTCACCATTCTCATTTAGGTTCATAACATCCTGTTCCCCTTCCACAATTACCTTGTCCTCAAGGTGTAAACTAGGGAACTCGGCGAGCAATTCCTGAATAGACTCCCAAGTTGAGTCTTTTGGATACAATCCTTGCCATTGAATTAAAGCTTGAGTGTTTCCAGAACCTTCTACCTCACGCCAATCCAAAATTGCTAATGGATGAATCTTGGGCTAGTTATTATGCGCCTCTTCCAGTAATGAGAGACTAGGCTCTGTAACATCTCCATGACATGGTTTCAGTTTGGAAACATGAAATATTGGATGAATTTTGGATTTCGGGGGTAAGGCTAGCTCGAAAGCCACTTCACCTATTTGTCTAGTAACAGTAAAAGGGCCATAATAAAATTTTGCCAACTTTTGAATTCGCGAACGCCCCACTGATACTTGTCAATAAGGCCTTAATTTAACAAATACTTGGTCACCCACCTTAAACGAGTGTTGGAGGCGCTTCTTATCAGCATAAAGCTTCATTGAATCTTGAGCTTTACGTAGTTTAGAATGCAACTTTGCTAGGAGCATTTCACAGTTGGACATTTCTGCGTCCACAACTTCATTTTGACTGGTTCCCGCAATATATTGAGGTAAAGTTAGTGCAGGTTTGTTGTAGACCACTTCAAAGGGAGTCATATCGGTGGAACTATGTTTGGCGGTGTTGTAGTGCCATTCAGCCTAGTGTAAGTATTTTCCCCATTGCTTAGGTCGATCATGAACAAAAGCTCCAAGGTATTGTTGCAAAACCTTATTCACGGCCTCTGTTTGGCCATCACTTTGAGGATGATAAGTCGTGGACATCCGTAATTTAATGCCGCTGAGCCGAAAAAGTTCTTGCCAAAATTTGCTCATGAAGATGGGGTCACGATCTGATACGATACTCTTAGGCATTCCATGAAGTTTGCACACCAGAATAGCAAATAGTTCTGCAACTACAATTGTAGTGAAGGCGGTGGGAAGCATTCCAAAGTGGGCAGCCTTAGAGAAACAGTCAACCACAACCAAGATAACAGTGTAGTTTTGGAAAGAAGGGAGCCCTATGATAAATTCCAGAGAAATGTCCTCCCATACAACCGTGGGTAGAGGTATGGGTTGCAGCAACCCATAAGGCAATTGTGAGGGTGACTTTATTTGTTGACACGTAATACATTTCTTTACGTATTTTGTGACATCGTGTTTCATGCCCATCCAATAAAAGTTTTCACTAAGTCTCCCATAGGTCCGGTGGACTCCCGCATGACCCGCCATAGGTGTAGAATGGAATTCTTCGAGCAACACTTGCTTGAGAGGAGAGTTAGCTGCGATGAAAATTCTGCCTTTGTAAAATAAGACTCATTGGATGATCTTGTACTCCGGATGTTGAGTTGGGCAGCGAAGGACCGCTTGATACTGGTCTTTTAAGATAGGGTTGGAGGAATACTAGCTTGTATTTTGGACACAAGGTCACATCGGGGTACTGTAAGTCCTAACAATTGTGGTTCATCTTCATGCATTCTACTTAGGGCATTTGCCACACAATTTGCAGCTCCAGGTTTATACACAATCTCATATGAAAAACCCATCAACTTGGATAAATAATATTGTTGTTCAGGTGTTTGCACCACTTGAGTCATGAGTTCACGGAGACTTAGTTGATCTGTGTAAATGGTGAATTTTTTGCCCAACAAATATGTCCTCCATTTTTTTATTGCCGCCGTTATAGCATGTAATTCTCTAACATAGGTTGAAGCTGATAAAAGCTTTGGGCAAAACTTCTTACTAAAATAGCAAATGGGATGACCCTTTTGCAATAACATTGCACTCATACCTTCTCCTGATGCATCGGTTTCCAAAACAAAGTCTTCCTAAAAATTTGGAAGGGCTAACACCGGAGCTTGAGACATAACAGTCTTCAATTCGTCAAAAGCTAATTGAGCCTCGTTAGACCAAACAAAGGCATCTTTCTTGAGCAGATTTGTTAGAGGAGCAGCAATAGAGGCATAATGACAAATAAACTTGCGGTAAAAACTAGTCAACCCGAGGAAACCCCGTAACTACTTCAATGAAGAAGGTGTCGGCCAACCTTGCATTGCCCTGATTTTCTCTGGATCTGGTCCCACCCCATGCCTAGAAATGATGTGCCTAAGATAATTGATGGAATCCTGTCCAAACAAACACTTGGACTTCTTGAGAAAGAATTGATTGGAAATCAAACATTGGAAAACAATATCCAAATGCGAAAGATGCTCCTCCAAGGATTTACTGTAGATCAATATGTCGTCAAAGAAGACTATAACAAATCTTCTCAAATGTGGTTGGAACTAGAGATGGCAAATGAACCCGTCCCCGTGGGTATTGTCCGAACCCGTCCCCGTTTTGACGGGGAATCTCCGCATTGACTGGGTATGGGTATGGGTATGAGGAATCCCCAACTTTTTCAATTGGGTATGGGGATGGGTATGGGGATGTACATATCCCCGCCATAATACTCACCCCCGCCATATCTTTGTCTCCATTTAAATTATTAAAATATTCATAATTAATTAAGTAACTATATATATATATATATATATATATATATATATATATATATATATATATATTCTTTCTATTTTTTTTTTTTTTTATTTTTTTATTTTTATTTTCTTATTTTTTTTTTTTTTT
>Ga0214544_1000224_pt1 | contig 92573 bp, 40 predicted proteins | sample CNSS3metaG_FD_160074 | JGI IMG/M metagenome (GOLD analysis project Ga0214544, IMG submission 160074) | Root nodule microbial communities from cowpea collected in UCLA plant growth center, Los Angeles, California, USA - CNSS3 | ecosystem: Host-associated > Plants > Roots > Nodule | place: USA...
TCACGCCAGTACTGTCAGGCGTGATGCTCCTCCTGGTCAAAAGGTTGGTCTCATTGCCGCTAGGAGGACTGGTCGTCTTAGAGGACAAGCTGCTGCAACTGCTGCCAAGGCTGATAAGGCTTGAGGAGAGTGTTCTTAGGATTGGTATATTTGATTGCTTGTTTTTCAATTTTGTTTTTATTCTCTGATAGATTGTTATGTTAATCTGTTTGGCCTCTCTTTTGATAACCATTTTCTGTCCAAAACATGGAGTTTTTAATAGACGGTCATTTATATTTGTTTGAGTTACATGTCCTTTGGCTGCATGATGGTACTGTTGTTATTGTTCTGGTGCCGCTAGGTGTCTGTTTCGGGATTCCTTCTAGCTTTTCGGAGTTGCCGTGGTTAACAAATAATTTTTCACGTACTTCTTATTCTCTTTGATTAAGCTCGTTGTAGATAATCTCACCCTAGGCTTCACTATACTATAATTAGGTTCGTAGAACTTAACGGTGATATTCAATTTACATTATTTTAATAGAATCTCATATATAATCATAAAATATTGAACACAACTTGGAAGCTCTAGCAGTTCTGTACAAGTTTAGATTTTGAGCGGAAAGTATATTACCAAACCCAGAATGGTTTACTGTATCAATTCACTCAGGCGGTCGTGATGATTATTGAATACCTTTGTGGTGATTTTGTGGAGGTGTGGTTGTGTTTCTGTACTCTTAATCACAGTATTAATTTTGATTATTTGATGAATAATGTCATTAAGTTTAATTTCAGGTAGAACTGTTTTTCTCTGAGAGTACAAGTCAAAATCTATTTTGTGATTGTGAATCTTAAATCTAGCTTCTTTTGGATCCAACTATTAAGGCTTTTCATGATGTGGGTTGTGTATAGATTGAAAGATGATTGATTATAAAACATTACCACCCATGCTTTGTTTTGTTCGTTTCGCTTTAAATTCAAACGGAATCAGGCTACGTAAAAACGTCCAAAGGTTTTATAATGAGCATGTTACGTGTGTGTACATAACATGCTCATTATATCTTTGATGATACATGTAACGCTTTCAATGAAGATAAAAATTGTATTTATTTTCTAATAGTTATTAATTTAGGTGGCATCGTCTCTTGTTCTACCTTTGGTGGTAATGAAGGAAATGAAAGAAATTGAGGGCAGAACATGTTGGACAGGGAGATGAATAAAGTGAAAAAAAAAACGATTAAGAGAAAGTAACATAAAGAAGGAAAACTTGCCATTTAAAAAGATTATAAGTAAATTAGAATAAAATAATTATATAATTATATTATTACTGATGCATTTGCTATGGAAAAAGATTATCACCTTCTTCAATATTTTGTATTTTTATATTTAAGTAAAAAAAATAAAATATGTGAAACAATACAAATTTGTCAGTGAAAAATAAAATATGCGAAATAGTAAAAAGTGAGATATTTTTTACTACTTTATATATTACAAACCAAAAGAAATGTTTTCCTTTAATAAAAACAAGACTCTTAAGAGAGTTTTTGGTGCTAAATTTGATTAGTTTAAAAGTTACTTCAAATTATTATGACATGTGATCACCACTATTTCTATACAAGAAGTTTTTTTTTTTCTCATTTAAACTCGAGAATTATCCCATTACTACTGTATGAAAAGTTTAAGGATATATAAATGGGGTTTTAGAATTAAAATACGTAGCAGAGAGTTCCTGTGAAAAACATAGTAGAGCAATGTCATATAAAATAAAACCCGTATTTTTAGTCTTGGGAGATGCACAACAACATTTTAAAAACCTCATCTTGTGTTGCATTGTAAATAAATATGGTTTGCTAAACAAAAATGCTTGTATCATTTTATATAATCTATTGTTTATATAGTCTTTTTCCTCATAATATGATCTATGATATAGAGAAATTTAGAAGTGCGTAATCAAAACGACATATAGGTGGAGGGTGGGAGGCGCGTTGGGGCATTTTGTCACGTTCACCTCCTAAAACGACAACCAAAACTCGTTCCCAGTGCGCTTGGTAGTATTTTAGCGGAGACAAAACGCAACGCCTGGGCGAGTGGCCAAAATGGCAGTTCCAGAGAGGAACCATAACCGTTCGTATAATCATCATAAAGTTTTCTCAGTGTTAATTGTTGTCCTATTCCTCCTCCTCCTCGTCGACAATGCTCTCTGCATCAGGTTTCCCGATCGAGTCGCCGAATCCGCCCTCGACCAATCCGACCAACAGCGCTTCCAGGTGGCCGTCTTCGCCCTCGGAAGCTTCTGGCGATCCGAAGCCGTCTTCGGCTGCTTGCCCGGCGTTGTACGCACTACCGTCGGCTACGCCGGCGGATCCAAGTCCAACCCCGAATACCGAAGCTTGGGTGACCATGCCGAATGCGTCAAGGTTCCCAATTTCTCTAATTTCCCACTCAATTCCCTCTTATTCTTACTATATCATAAAATGGACTTACCATCACTAATTGGTTGAAATTGTGACGTCCGTCTGCGTGCCAAACTGTGAAGTTGTTCACATTTTATAGGTTGATCTTTTAATCGATTGTTAACACTGATACATCCATTTTAATTCCTAGAGCTTGGAATTGGATTAGTAACTGTGATGTGGGTTTGAAATGACTATGTTAATCGTTCTTGTTGAAACTACTCTGTTGATATTAGATTTCAGTTCATTTCACCGGGTAAAGTTTCTATACATTGATATTTTGGATTGGGATTATTACGTTTCATCAAATAAGGGGTGAAAGAGATTTGCTACCCTACCAATTTTACTGGTGTTTGCTGATTATTACAGCCTAACCCACATTTTCTATGTATTTCCTAGTAGCAGTTCATGGAATAAGTTTTCTGGCTCTCCACGTCTTGTCTTCTTGTTAACAGTAGACGTGTTATCGGTGGAAACAAGAACATTCTATTCGTCTAGACATTGTTTTGTTTTTACCCACCTTGCTGAGTTTTATGTCCTTTGACATAGTGATGCAGAGTGCTTTAGTCTCAACAAAGTAAAAGCTTAAAGCAATCAAATCATGTGGATATTTTGGTGTACTTTTTGATTTTGGCGCTGGTTGACTTATTCCAAACACTCAACCATCTCATAATTATCTCTGGTTGTTAGGATTGATAAGTAGTTGTTCTATGTTTTTTAATTTTTTGTCCCTGTTGTATTGCAGTGTGTTTCTTGTTCCTAGATTGTGATCGTATCTGAGTTAGTTAGCTAGAGTTGAAAACATGAAACATCTATAGAATCCAACCAAATTGAATAACTGATCAAGGTCTTCTATTTCCAAAGAAATGCTAAGTCCTCACATGTGGCAAAGGTCGCATAAAGAGTGCTAATAGTTAGTCTGTGTCAAACCAATGTACCAATGACTGAGTGAAATTTTGTGTTCTTTTATGTCTGTAAGCCCCAAAAGCCATAGGCGGACTAATGTCCTCCATCACTTTGTTTGATTTGTATATAGATCCTTATTATTTTATAAAACATGAAACTGTCAAGTTTTGGAGGAACTCGTGAACTTTTGACTTGAAGTTGCAGGGACTGTGATATTTATTGAATATTTTGGAATCATGTGTTCATTGTTCATGAAAGAAAAGTTTTTATTTGTAGATCTGGTAAAGATAGTATTATTGCATGCTTTATCCTGTCCTGGTTGTCTTGATTCTGGAATTGGTGTAGACTACTATATATTGATAATATTTTGTAACATTGAACAAATGGAGAAATTTTCATATATTTTGTGAAGAAACTAAATTCATCAATCCATGCTACATCTTAATATCAGATATAACTGCATGAATTTATTATTATGATGAGTTGATGTTGGACGATCTTAATTAAATTAGCCATTATGAGGTGCTATTGCAATGCAGGTTGAGTATGATCCACAGCAGATTAGTTTTAGGGAACTACTGGATATTTTTTGGTCAAGCCATGATCCTAGGCAAGTGTATGGCCAAGGTCCTGATGTGGGTAAACAATACAGGTAGGAGAAGTCCTGATCTCAACTACCATATTCAGCCTAGTGTTATGTACTTAACAATGTCTGTATTCTGGCAGATCTATTATTTTTGTCAATGGAACTGAAGAAGCAAGAATGGCTGCTGTCAGCAAAGAGCAGGAGCAAACCAGATCAAGAAGCAGCATTGTGACTACTCAAATTCTACAATTCGGAACATTTTACCCTGCAGAGCCAGAGCACCAGGTTTCGTTTCCAAAATATTTTATTTAAATTGATGTTCGACAACACTAATTTGAGTGAATGGTAGTAAAAATCAAATTTCGTCTTTTTTAAGTTTGTTTGGGAAATAAGACCTAACATGTTTGTCTGAATCATATGATTCACGGTCTAACACTTTTAATTTTGTTAAGACCTGGAACCAAGAAGTTTTAATTTTGAAAACTTGGATGACTAACCGACAATGTACAATCTTAGGAGACAAAACGACAGTGCAAAATACAAATGACTGTATTTCACAATAATAGTGGCTGCGAGGCTCATATATTCTTCCAATCATCTTTGCCATACCATGGTCCTGAATGACAAAAGAATCAACATTAAATGTTATTGAGCAATTTAAAGACTGTCAAATTTTACTCAAAGTGATTAGGTTGAATGTACAGTTAAGGATAAATAAAACGAACTTAGATTCTATTAGGGGTAAAGAGAAACTTAACCAAATCTTTTGGAAGCAATTCTATACCTTTATCTGCCAAGGTAAAGGTGAGGAAATTTAAGGGGTGGGTGACATGGAAGAAAATAAAGCATTGCCAACTATGTGATCAGAAGCACCTGAAGATCATGGTACCCTTGACCTAAGAACCAATGTTCCACAAAGGAAGCCCATGATAGATAATTTTTATCCTTTAGTTTCTTTATTGTAATGGTGGGAGTTTGAGAGATAGACAATATGTGGAAGCCGTTTTGTGAAAAAGGAAAAAAGCTCATTTTTTTCAGAGGAGGGCTAGATGTAATCCTCTTTAGTAGAGGAAAAATGGAGGTGAGAACAGATAATGAACTAGACTACGCCAACAAACATTTCGGAGCAGATACAATGGTGTTCCAACAACCGGATGGCAGTGTGTGGCTTCATACATCAAACAGGTACCTGAAGAAGGTATGAGGAAGTGTGGTTGTGATTCTGGCCATACGACTAGTTGGGTTATGTCGTGCTCATCGAAGCACACAAAACCTTAATCTCATTGGTGATATCCTGATAGCAGAGGGAGCACAGATGGTGGTGAACGGAAGAGACAGAGCAGGATGGTACCTGTGAGTCTCTTGCCACTTGTTGGTCTTACATTGTGTTTGTACAAAAAGAAGAAGAAGGTAGTGTACAAGAGAAATAAGAAGAGGGAATAGGGGACAACCACCGTTCTAGATAACTAAAAAACTAGCTTTATAAAAGGCTTAGCAACAAATAAAAGGATTATTTTATCGTTTGTACATTGCAATAGTTATTTATTTGGTAGAGTTGTTATTTTGCGAAAAAAGACTGCTGGAAATTGCCAGGATACCTGTTGTATGGGCATGAATGGAAGTTGTTCACATTTGAATGGTCATACATGCATAGTCTTGGATTGATGTTACACTGGATGAAACATTATACAATTTTACATAAAACAAATTTCTGTACAGATGAAAACTAAAGTATTGCCTTTCAAAGATATTCCCACTAGATTAAATCAAATAACTGATATTGCTTGTTTTGTTCTTAATATGCAGAAATTTGAACTCAAGCAAAATACCATTCTTCTTCAGTTAATTGGCAACCTTCCTGCCGAGGAGCTTGAGAGGTCTAGCCTGGCAACGAAATTGAATGGATATGTAGCAGAGCTTTGCCCTCCAGATATCCAAAAGCGTATTGATGCCAAGATCAATGATATCATTAAAAGGGGTTGGCCAATTTTGAGGGATTTGTAGTTGGCCTCGTGGGAAGTTGCTCAGATTGTCAACATTTCATTATTCAACTAACTCGCTTCGCTTCGCTTCGCTTCAGCATTGCCTATAGGTTTGTTCAATAGCTTGTATCAGTTGCAGGGCTAGAAGTAAAAAAGAGGGTGCTTGCTGATTAAATCATTGTGTTGTGTTTATTGTACTTGTAAAGTCTTTACTCTCCCCCATCTTCAAAAGAAACTTTGTATTTTTTTTTTCTCACTTTTATTATGAGGACAAGAGAGAAACTAGTAATTTTCAGCTTGGTATTAGTGAAGGGGAAATGTAGCCGATTATGTTCGTGCCTGTTTTAGAATCTTATAATTTTTTTTATTAGCTCATTTCATGCTCTTCTCAGTGAGAATCATAATATTCTTAGAAAGAATATTTTTATGAATTATTTACTATATTTATAAGCAAGTAATTAGGTAACATAATCTATTATGCACTAAAAAATCTGTCCACAAGTTTGGATGGTTGCTTTGCCACCACTGTTTGTTCTTCTCGCTTGTAGTGCACAGGAGGGGGTGGAGCATTTTAGGACTTCAGTGAAGTTTCTAGTTAAATTATTTTATTGTATTCTAAACAATGTGGTTGATGGAAGGAAATTTCTCCGTAAGCATTAGCTAATTTTAGAACAGATGTTTTTCCTATTCTGGGAATGTTAATCGAGAAATTTATTTCCTCAGTCACATCTTTTGATATTTACATTTTGTATTTTTATTTTCATAGCCAACCCAATTTTTTTTTTAAGTAAGTTCTTTAAACCAATTCATCTCTATTTGAGCAAGAATATCCTGTATGATTCTTCTAATATGACTAATCCATTATTATTATTATTATTGATATAATGCAATTTCATAAGAATACCTTAAACTTTGTTAATGATTAAATTAATTATTTATATATTTAGTCTTTGATCACTGTTACCTAAGTTTATAATAAGAAAGGAAAAATTAATAGTATGTAATCAATCTCACAACTATTTTGATTTTACTCACGCTGCATATTAACAGTGAATTGATCAAATGTAAATCGTTTGACAATCTTATAAGAGTAAATGATTTTAACAAAAATAAACTTTTTGTATTTTTAAAAAAAATAAAAAAGAAAAAGGAAGGAAAGATATATCAAATAAAAGTAAAAAAAAAAAACAAATTGGTGTCAAAGTAGCATTATTCAATTATTGTACTCATTAATAAAAAAAAGGTTAAATATGTTTTTGGCCTCTTAACTTTCAGTAAATTTTTAAATTAATCCATTTTGAAACTTTGAACTAATTTAGTCCTTCACCTTTCGAAATATGTGAATTTGGTTATTTTAATCAAATTTTGTTAAGTTTATTTGACATTTCAAGCACGTTTCATAATAGTCTAAACAACTCAAATACAATCCTGAGATGTGTATAAAACATCAAATAAACATAACAAAATTTGATTAAAAAGACTAAATTCACATATTTTGAAAGATGAAGGATTAAATTGGTCCAAAAATTTAAAATAAACTAATTCTAAAATTTACTAAAAATTAAAGGACCAAAAATATATTTAACCCATAAAAAAATATAGAAAAGACAAATCCTCCTTATGAGAGAAAAACTTTTCCATTCTCCTTACAACGTGAATCAACCATTTGGCAACAAAAACAACACAAAGAAAATGGTTGAAGTTTCCAAACATTTTTAGTAATTAGCACTAATTGAAAAAAGATGAAACTAAATAAAACTGTACATATTTTGATTGGTCGGGAAAAGTTCTACGTCTTTGCATTTATTCATGTCTTATAAAAGGTAGTTCTTTCCACCTAACTTAGCAACTGTCTAACAAAACAACAATAGAATTTTAATAATTACAAACCAATTCTAACTTTGTCTTTTACTTCATTAAATTTGATACTCCTTAAAAGCTTCGTCAGTATCTCTCCTTGATGTTCCTCATAATTAAGTTTAAACTTTTATTTGCTTACTTGATCTTTAAAGAAATGAAACTTTGATTTTATATATGTATTGGTCCCATGTGCAAATGCATGCTCCTTCATCACTTGTTATTAGTCTAGAGATGCATTAAGACTTATGTTACAGAAAGCAAAATTTAGCTTCATGAGCTCCGGAAAATTGTTGTTAAACTAATTTTGAAATCATAATTTCAGATGTTTATTCTATTTTCTTTGTCTCCACGCCAATTTGTCACACAAATAACTTCTTTATATAGAATGTAATTTCACATTGTGTTATGGTGTGCAGAGAAGTGCAATAACTTCGTATATTACTTTCTTTCCATCACAATATTTCTTAAACTCATTGGAGTATTTTTCATTTTTTTTGGTAGATCAAGATTTATGGAGTAAATTCATCAACAAAAAAGCCAACATATATATTACTTCCTAAAGATTGTGCCTCAAAATTTTCACACACATCACTATAAACCACTTATAATTTCTATATTATTGATTTAGAATATCAATAGGCAACTCATGTACCATTTTTTTCTAATTTTCAAGTCATTTAAACTTATGAGATTCATCTATGATGTCATGTCCGACTCTTATCACTAATTATAATTGTTAAACTCTTTATTTGTACCGATAAGAAGTTTAATATTAAAATCTTATTTATAGATGGATAGAATTCATATGATTATCCTCCATGGACACATAATTAAAACCCTCTTTCAAATAATTGTCTTATGGTATGAAATTATTTTCATCTTGAAACATAGAGAACATTACATAGTTCTACAAAGTATTTGGAGTTTGGTTTCTTGTGCTTTAAGAATTCTTTACGATTCATCAACTTGTGTCATCATACTTATTACTTTTCAATTGCAAAAGCTATTTGATCTAACCTTGTTAATGAATGTCCTTAAGTTCTTATAAAAATGTGTTTTATCTTCTATTTTATCACAATAATTCTTTATTTTATCTGTGAGTGTTAAAATTCGAATAAAATTCGTAGCTATGTTTTTTTTTCATTCATATGCAATAAAAATATAACATTTCTTCGCTGTACTAGTCCTAGTATCATTTCTAAAGCAGATGCATCAATGCTATGATGATTGATAAACAAAGTCTTCTTATCTTGTTGACTTTTTGGAAAATTAAGAACCTTCAATTGAGCACATCATTGATCTTAGTTTTTTTTCAATGAAAATGAAAAGAGAAATTAATAAATTTTCTATTGATATCATTTTCAAATCTTTAAAACCAGTCACTCTTTCCAAAGTGAAGAAAAAAAAACACATGATAATAGTTATCGATATTTTCTAACGATTAATAACAAAAAAGAATAAATAAAACTAAACAAAATTATATTTAATTCATATATTAAAAAATTATAAATCATTATATTTACACATATTTTTATACAAAAGTGATGTTTTAAACAACAAGAAAATTTTAACCAATTATCACATGCAAATCATTGATCTATAAATAAATTTATTTAGAATCATTAATAAATTAATGATTTATTAATTATTGTTTTGTACTGAGAGATGAGATTGAGTGAAATAGAAGAGAAAAAGAGTAAAATTCGAAGTTGTTTGGATTAAAAAAAATAATGGATTTTAATAAAAAAAAATAGTAGATGTGATTGATTTTTTATAATTATAATTATATTATATTAATTTTTTATTTTATTCTAATTATTAAAAATATATTAAATTTAAATAAATTTTAAATTAAAATAAAAAATATTATTAAAAGTATATTTAAAAAATATATTAAGATAAATTATCCAGAAAAATATTCAATTTTTAATTATTTTTATTTATTATATTTAAGTTTGTTAATTAATTACTTTATTATGATGAAATTATAAATATATTATAAAAATTGCATTGAAAGTCGATTAAAGAAAACAATAATAATTATATCTCTGATTCTTCGCAAATTTTAGAAAGTTTTTCATTTAAATATTATTTTACTTATTTTCAGTTAGGTATAAATATTTTCAGTTTTTCATATTTTCAGTTTGGTATAAATATATATTTGGTTCTTATTTACGCTCTTTTTATTCAATTTGGTTTTCATTTTCATATTGTCTTTAATTAGATTCTCATTTTCGTCAAATTTTGGTCAATTTAGGCCTTTTTACTAACCGTGTTTAAATAGTTAACGTTTTTGAACTGTATATGTTACATGTCAGCTTCGTTTTTTTTTAATATTTTTAATATTTTAATTTTTTTTAACTTTTTAATTTTATAAAAAATTATCACGTGTCAAGTTATAATTGTGTCACGTGTCAATGTCAGTGCCACGTGTTAGTTTGTGGTTGTGTTATTTTTTGTGTTCAATTTAGTTTCTATATTTGTTATTTTTGTTTAATTTAGTCCACATTTTTGTTAAAATGAATAAATTTTTTTCCTTTAAAATTGACACCAAATTTAATATCTTTTATAAAAATTATACTAATCCTTTTTTTTTAAATTGACATTTTAGTTAATTATTTTTGAAATTTAATTATAAATTATTATATTTAATTATAAATTGAATATAATTCTTAGATTCAATTGTTAAATAAAATATTTATAATTGTTATAAATTACGCAGCTTTCCACCTATTTGTTTATTATGTCCCACTTATTTGTCTATATGGTTTGACCTATTTTTTTTGTTCTTCAAGCTAGTTAGTGCAAGTAATAAAGAATGATTTTTATAGCTTATAATCAAATTTGTGATACATAAGAAGAGCATCCTTTGGATGATAACAAAAAAAAAAAAGATTGATCAATAAATTTTAAAAAATTTAACGAAAAGTATTAAGTAGCTCCCCACTTTTTGTTCTTTGTGCCCCACTTATTTGTTGGTTTGACCTATTTTTTTCTTCAAGTCAGCCACCTAGTCCAGCAATAAGGGTTCATTTTTGTAACTTATAATTAAATTCGGGGTACATAAGAGGTACGTCTCATTCGATGATAAAAAAAAGAATGATTAATAAATTTTAAAAAATGGTAAGAAAAGTAACACGCAGTTCTCTACTTAATTATTTATTATTCCCCACTTATTTGCCTATCTGGTTTGGCGTTTTTTTTTCAAGTCAGTCACCTAGTGCAAGTAATAAGAGTTGATTTTATTAACTTATAATAAAATTCAGGTACATTAGAGGTACATTCCATTGGATAAAAAAAAATAAGATTGGTTAATAAATTTTAAAAAATTGTACGAAGAGTATTATGCAACTATCCACTTATTTGTTTATTATGCCGCACTTATTTGCTTATATGGTTTGGACTATATTTTTTTTCAAGCCAACCCCACCTACTGAAAGCGCTTGATATTTGTAACTTATAATAAAATTTAGAGTACATAAGGGTACATCCCATTGAATGATAAAAAAAGATTGATTAGTAAATTTTAAAACATTATACGAAAAATAATACGCAACTCTCCATTTATTTGTTGATTATGTGCCACTTATTTGCTTATGTTGTTTTACCTATTTTGTTTTTTCAAGCCATCCACCTAGTGCAACTAATAAGGGTTGATTTTATTAACTTACAATCAAATTTGGGGTACATTAGAGGTACATCCCATTGGAGGATAAAAAAAGATTGATTAATAAAGTTTAAAAAATTGTACAAAAAGTATTATTTAGCTCCCACTTATTTGTTTATTATGTCCCACTTCTTTGCCTATCTGATTTGGCCTATTTTTTTGTTCAAGCCAGCTACCTAGTGCAAGTAATATAGGTTGATTTTTGTAACTTATAATTAAATTCGGGAGTACATAAGAGGTACATCCATTTGGATGATAAAAAAGATTGATTAGTAAATTTTGAAGATTGTACAAAAAGTAATATGCAGCTCCCTACTTATCTGTTGTTTATTATGACCCACTTATTTACCTATCTGGTTTGACCTATTTTTTTTCCAGCTAGCCACCTAGTGCAAACAATAAGATTGATTTTTGTAACTTATAATCAAATTTGGGGTACATAAGTAGGACAAACCAATAGGATGATGAAAAAAAGATTGATTAGTAAATTTTTAAAAATTGTACGAAAAACAATACAATAATGCTCCCCACTTATTTATTCTTTATGTCACATTTATTTGTCTATCAGGTTTGACCCATTTTTTTGTCAAGCCAGCCACCACCTAGTGCAAGCAATGAGGGTTGATTTCTAAAACTTATTATCAAATTCGGGGTACATAAGAGATACATCCCATTGGATGATAGAAAAAAAGATTGATTAGTAAATTTTAAAAAGTTGTACATAAAATAATATGCAGCTCCCCACTTATTTGTTCTTTGTGCCCCACTTATTTGTTTATCTAGTTTGACCTACTTTTTTTCTTCAAGCCAGCTCAAGTAATAAGGGTTGATTTTTGTAACTTATATTTTCGGAGTACATAAGAGGTACATCCCATTGAATGATAAAAAGATTTATTAGTAAATTTTAAAAAAATTGTATGAAAAGTGATACGTTGCATCCCACTTATTTGTATATTATACCCCACTTATTTGCATATCTAGTTTGGATTATATATTTTTTCAAGCCAGCCCCACCTATTGAAAGAAATAAGGCTAGATATTTATAACTTATAATAAAATTTGGAGTACATAACGGGTACATACCATTGTATGATAAAAAAATATGGATTAGTAAATTTTAAAAAATTGTACGAAAAGTAACACGCAGTTCTCCACTTATTTATTTATCATGTCCCACTTATTTGCTTATCTTGTTTGGCCTTATTTTTTTTAAGCCAGCCACATAATGCAACTAATAAGGCTTGATTTTCTTAACTTATAATTAAATTCGGGGTACATTAGAGCTATATCTTATTGGATGATAAAAAAAAATATTTATTAATAAAGTTTACAAAATTGTATGAAAAGTATTACGCAGCTCCCCACTTATTTATTTATTATGCCACACTCATCTGCCTATGTTGTTTGGCCTATTTTTTTCTTCAAGCGAGTCACCTAGTGGAAGTAATAAGGAATTATTTTAGTAACTTATAATCAAATTTGTGGTACATAAGAAGTGCATCCCTTTAGATGATAACAAAAAAAATTGATCAATAAATTTTGAAAAATTTTACGAAAAGTATTAAGCAACTCCCCACTTTTTGTTCTTTATGCCTTACTTATTTGTCTATCTGGTTTGACTTATTTTTTTCTCCAAACCAGTCACCTAGTGCCAACAATAAAGGTTGATTTTTGTAACTTATGATCAAATTCAAGGTTAAGAGGTACATCCCATTGGATGATAAAAAAGGATTGATTAATAAATTTTAAAAAGTTGTACATAAAATAATATACAGCTCCCCACTTATTTGTTCTTTGTGCCCCACTTATTTGCTTATTTGGTTTGGCCTACTTTTTTTTTTCAAGCCAGCCACCTAGTTCAAGCAATAAGGGTTGATTTTTGTAACTTATATTTTCGGAGTACATAAAAGCTATTGGATGATTAAAAAAGATTTATTAGTAAATTTTAAAAAAATTGTATGAAAAGTAATACGTTGCATCCCACTTATTTGTATATTATACCCCACTTATTTGCATATCTAGTTTGGATTATATATTTTTTCAAGGCAGCCCCACCTATTGAAAGAAATAAGGCTAGATATTTCTAACTTATAATAAAATTTGGAGTACATAAAGGGTACATACCATTGGATGATAAAAAAGGATGGATCAGTAAATTTTAAAAAGTTGTACGAAAAGTAACACGCAGTTCTCCACTTATTTGTTTATCATGCCCCACTTATTTGCTTATCTTGTTTGGCCTATTATTTTTTTTAAGCCAGCCATATAGTGCAACTAATCAGGCTTGATTTTATTAACGTATAATTAAATTCGGGGTACATTAGGGGTATATCTTATTGGATGATAAAAAAAATATTGATTAATAAAGTTTACAAAATTGTATGAAAAGTATTACGTAGCTCCCCACTTATTTATTTATTATGCCACAATTATCTGCCTATCTTGTTTGGCCTATTTTTTTCTTCAAGCGAGTCACCTAGTGGAAGTAATAAGGGATTATTTTAGTAACTTATAATCAAATTTGTGGTACATAAGAAGTGCACCCCTTTAGATGATAACAAAAAAAGATTGATCAATAAATTTTAAAAAATTGTACGAAAAGTATTAAGCAACTCCCCACTTTTTGCTCTTTATGCCTTACTTATTTGTCTATCTGGTTTGACTTATTTTTTTTCTCCAAACTAGTCACCTAGTGCCAACAATAAGGGTTGATTTTTGTAACTTATAATCAAATTCAAGGTACATAAGAGGTACATCCCATTGGATATTTAAAAAAAAAGATTGATTAATAAATTTTAGAAAAATGGTAAGAAAAGTAATACGCAACTCTACACTTAATTGTTTATTATGCCCCCACTTATTTGCCTATCTCGTTTGGACTATTTTTTTTAAGCTAGCCACCTCGTGTAAGCAATAAGGGTTGATATTTTTAACTTATTGTCAAAGTCGGGTACATAAGAGGTACATTCCATTGGATGATAAAGATAAAGATTGATTAATAAATTTTTAAAAATTGTTTGAAAAGGAATACGCAGCTCCCCACTTAATTGTTTATTATGCCCCCACTTATGTGCCTATCTCGTTTGGACTATTTTTTTAAGCCAGCCACCTAATGCAAGCAATAAGGGTTGATATTTGAAACTTATTGTCAAAGTCGGGGTACATAACAGGTACATCTATTGGATGATAAAGAAAGATTGATTAGTAAATTTTAAAACATTATACGAAAAATAATATGCAGCTTCCCACTTATTTGTTCATTGTGCCCCACTTATTTGCCTATCTATTTTGATCTATTTCTTTCTTAGAGTCAGCCACCTAGTTCAAGCAATAAGGATTAATTTTTGTAACTTATAATAAAATTCGATGTACATAAGGGTACATCTCATTGGATGATAAAAAAGGATTTATTAGTAAATTTTAAAAGATAATACGAAAAGTGATATGTTGCATTTCACTTATTTGTATATTATGTCCCACTTATTTGCTTATCTGGTTTGACCAATTTTTTCCTTCAAGTCATTCACCTAGTGCAAGTAATAAATGATTATTTTTGTAACTTATAATCAAATTTATGGTACATAAAAAGTGCATCCCTTTGGATGGTAACAAAAAAGGATGATCGATAAATTTTAAAAAATTGTACGAAAAGTATTAAACCACTCCCCACTTTTTCTTCTTTGTGCCCTACTTATTTGTTTGTCTGGTTTTTCCTATTTTTTTCTTCAAGCCAGCCACTTAATGCAAGCAAAAAGGGTTTATTTTTTTAACTTATAATAAAATTCGGGGTCCATAATAGGTACATCCCATTGGATGATAAAAAATATATTGATTAATAAATTTTAAAAAATTGTACAAAATGTAATACGCAACTGTCCACTTATTTATTTATTATTCCCCACTTTTTGCCTATATAGTTTGACTTTTTGTTTTCAAGCCAACCACCTAGTGCAAGTAATAAGAGTTGATTTTATTAACTTATAATCAAATTCAGGGATACATTAGAGGTACATATCCATTGGAAGATAAAAAAAAATTGATTAAAAAATTTTAAAATATTGTACAAAAAGTAACAGCTCTCCAGTTTTTTATTTACTATTCTCCACTTATTTGCCTATCTGGTTCAGCCTATTTTTTTTCAACCTAGCCAACTAGTGTAAGTAATAAGAGTTGATTTTTGAAACTTATAATCAAATTCGGGATACATTAGAGGTACATCCCATTGCATAATAAAAAAAAGATTAATTAATAAAGTTTAAAACATTGTACGAAAAATATTACGTAGCTTCCCACTCATTTGTTTATTAATTTCCACTTATTTTGACCTATTTTTGTTTTCTTCAAGCTAGCCACCTTGTGCAATAATGATTGATTTTTGTAACTTATTTTCATATTCGGGTTATATAAGAGGTACATCCCTTTGGATGATAAAAAAAAGATCGATTAATAAATTTTAAAAAATTCTACGAGAAGTAATACGCAGCTCTCCACTTTATTTATTATTCCCCACTTATTTTCCTTTCCTTTTTGGCGTATTTTTTTGTTCAAGCCAGCCATCTAGTGCAAGTAAGTAATAAGAGTTGATCTTATTAACTTATAATCAAATTCAGGGTACACTAGAGGTACATCCCATTGGATGATAAAAAAAAAGATTGATTAATAAATTTGAAAAAATTGTACGAAGATTATTACGCAGTTCTCCACTTATTTGTTTATTATGCTCCACTTATTTGCCTATCTTGTTTGACATTTTTTTTCAAGGTAGCCACCTAGTGCAACTAATAAGGGTTGATTTTATTAACTTATAATCAAATTCAGGGTACATAAGAGGTACTTCCCATTGGAAGATAAAAAAAAAGATTGATTAATAAATTTTTAAAAATTGTACGAAAAGTAACACGGAGCTCCTCACTTATTTGTTTATTATGCCCCACTTATTTGCTATCTCATTTGCACTATTTTTTTTCAAGCCAACCACCTAGTGCTAGCAATAAGGGTTGATTTTTTTTTAACTTATAATCAAATTTGGGGTACATGGTACATTCCTTTGGATGATAAAAAAAATTGATTGATAAATTTTAAAAACTTGTACGAAAAGGAATACACTTATTTGTCTATCCCGTTTGAACTATTTTTTTTAAGCCAGTCACCTAATGCAAGCAATAATGGTTGATTTTTGTAACTTATAATCAAATTTCTGGTACATAAGAAGTACATTCCTTTAGATGATAAAAAAAAAGATTGATCGGTAAATTTTAAAAATTTGTACGAAAAGTAATACGCAGCTCCCAACTTATTTGTTCTATGTGCCCCACCTATTTGCGTATCTAGTTTGACTTTTTTTTTTCAACTCAGCCAACTAGTGCAAGTAATAAGAGTTTATTTTTGAAACTTATAATCAAATCTGGGGTACAATAGAGGTACATCCCATTAGATAATAATGATAAAAGATTGATGATTGATTAATAAAGTTTAAAAAATTGTATGAAAAATATTACGTAGCTTTCCACTTATTTGTTTATTAAGTCCCACTTATTTGTCTGTTATGTCCTATTTTTTTCTTCAAGCCAGTCACCTTGTACAAGCAATAATGGTTGATTTTTGTAACTTATTATCATATTCGGATATATAAGAGGTACATCCCTTTGGATGATAAAATAATATTGATTAATAAATTTTTAAAATTTTTACGAAAAGTAATATACAGCTCTCCACTTATTTATTTATTATTCTCCACTTATTTGTCAATCTGGTTCGACTTTTTTTTTTCAAGCCAGCCACCTAATAAGAGTTGATTTTATTATTTTATAATAAAATTCGGGGTACATTAGAGGTACATCCTATTTTATGATAAAAAAAAAGATTGATTAATAAATTGTAAAAAATCTTATGGAGAGTATTACGCAGCTCCCCATTTAGTTTTTTTATTATGTCCCACTTATTTGCCTATATGATTTGAACTATATATTTTTTTTCAAGTCAGCCACCTATTGAAAGCAATAAGGTTTGATATTTGTAACTTATAATAAAATTCGGAGTACATATGGGGTACATCCCATTGGATGATAAAAAAGATTGATTAGTAAATTTTGAAAAATTGTACAAAAAGTAACACGCAACTATCCACTTATTTGTTTATCATACTCCACTTATTTGCCTATCTTGTTTGACCTATTTTTTTTAAGTCAGCCACCTAGTGCAATTAATAAGGGTTGATTTTATTAACTTATAATCAAATTTGGGGTACATTAGATGTACATCCCATTGGATGATAAAAAAAAAAGATTGATTAATAAAGTTTGAAAAATTGTACGAAAAGTATTAGGCAGCTCCCCACTTATTTATTTATTATGCATCACTCATTTGCCTATCTGGTTTGGCCTATTTCTTTCTTCAAGCCAATCACATAGTGCAAGTAATAAGGGTTGATTTTTGTTAATTATAATCAAATTTCTGGTACATAAGAAGTGTATTCCTTTGGATGATAAAAAAGAATATTGATCACTAAATTTTAAAAACATTATACGAAAAGTAATGCGCAGCTCCCAACTTATTTGTTCTATGTGACCCACTTATTTTCCTATCTAGTTTGACCTACTTTTATTTTCAAGCCAGCCACCTAGTGCAAGCAATAAGGGTTGATTTTTTTAACTTATAATCAAATTTGGGTACATAAGAGGTACATCAATTGGATGATTAAAAAAAGATTGATTAGTAAATTTGTAAATTTTAAAAAATTGTACGTAAAATAATATGTAGTTCCCCACTTATTTCACTTATTTGTTCTTTGTGCCCCACTTATTTCTCTATCTAGTTTGACCTATTTTTTTCTTCAAGCCGCACCTAGTTCAAGTAATAAGGGTTGATTTTTGTAACTTATAATAAAATTCGGGGTACATAAGATGTAGATCCCTTTGGATGATAAAAGAAAGATTAAGTAATACACAGCTCTCCACTTATTTATTTATTTATTATTCCCCACTTGTTTGTCAATTTGGTTTGGTCTATTTTTTTCGCCAGCCACCAAGTGCAAGTAATAAGAGTTGATTTTATTAACTTATAATAAAATTCGGTGTACATTAGAGGTACATCCCATTGGATGATAAAAAGATTGATTAATAAAATTTAAAAAATCTTATCGAAAGTACTACGCAGCTTCCCACTTATTTGTCTATATGGATTGGACTAAATATTTTTTTTTCAAGTCAACCACCAATTGAAAGCTTGATATTTGTAACTTATAATAAAATTTGGAGTACATAAGGGGTACATCCCATTGGATGATAAAAAAGATTGAGTAGTAAATTTTAGCAAATTGTACGAAAAGTAACACGTAACTCTCCACTTATTTTTTTATCATGTCCCATTTATTTGTCTATTTTTTTTGGCGTAATTTTTTTTCAAACCAACCACATAGTGCATTTAATAAGGGCTGATTTTATTAACTTATAATCAAATTCGGGGTATATTAGAGGTACATCCCATTGGATGATAAAAAAGATATTGATTAATAAAGTTTGAAAAATTGTACGAAAAGTATTACACAACTCTCCACTTATTTGTTTATTATGTTCTACTCATTTGTCTATCTGGTTTGGCCTATTTTTTTCTTCAAGCTAGTTACCTAGTGCAAGTAATAAGCGATGATTTTTGTAACTTATAATCAAATTTGTGTTACATAAGAAGTGCATCCCTTTGGATGATAACAAAAAAAAAATTGATTAGTAAATTTCAAAAAATTGTACGAAAAGTAATACACACCTTTCCACTTATTTGTATATTATGCCCCACTTATTTGCCTATTTGATTTGGCCAATTTTTTTCTTCAAGTCAGTCACCAAGTGCAAGTAATAAGGGTTGATTGTTGTAAATTATAATCAAATTTATGATACATAAGAAGTGCATTCCTTTGGATGATAAAAAAAAATTCATCAGTAAATTTTAACAAATTGTACAAAAAGTAATACGCAGCTCTCAACTTTTTGTTCTATGTGCTCCACCTATTTGCCTATCTAGTTTGACATACTTTATTTTTCAAGCCAGCCACCTAGTGCAAGTAATAAGAGTTGATTTTATTAACTTATAATCAAATTCGAGATACATTATAGGTACATCCCATTGGATGATAGATGATAAATAAAAAGATTGATTAATAAATTTTAAAAAATTGTACGGAGAGTATTACACAACGACCCACTTATTTGTTTATTATGCCCCACTTAATTACCTATATGGTTTGGACTATGTTTTTTTTTTCAAGCCAACCCCACCTATTGAAAGCAATAAGGCTTGATATTTGTAACTTATAATAAAAATTCAGAGTACATAAGAGCTACATCCCATTGGATGATAAAAAAATGATTAATAAATTTTAAAAATTTGTACGACAAGGAATACACAACTCCCCACTTAATTGTTTATTATGTCCCACTTATTTACCTATCTATCTTGTTTGGACTATTTTTTTGTTTAAGCCAGCCACATAGTGCGAGCAATAATGGTTGAATTTTGTAACTTATAATCAAATTTTTGGAACATAAGGAGTGCATCCATTTGGATGATAATAAAAAAGATTGATAAATAAATTTTGAAAAAAATGTATGATAAGTATTAAGCAGCTCCACACTTTTTGTTCTTTGTGCCCTACTTATTTGTCTATCTGATTTGACCTATTTTTTTTTCTTCAAGCTAGCCTCCTCGTGCAAGCAAGGGTTGATTTTTGTAACTTATAATAAAATTCGGGGTACATAAGAGGTACATCCCATTGGATGATAAAAAATATATTGATTAATAAATTTTAAAAAATTGTACGATATGTAATACACAGCTCTCGACATATTTATTTATTATTCCTCACTTATTTGCCTATCTGGTTTGGCCTTTTTTTTTTCAAGCCAACCACCTAGTGCAAGTAATAAGAGTTGATTATATTAACTTATAATCAAATTCGAGGTACATTACAAGTACATCCTATTGGAAGATAAAAAAAATATTGATTAATAAATTTTAAAAAATTGTACGAAAAGTAACACGCAGATCTGCAGTTATTTATTTATTTATTATTCCCCACTTATTTGCCTATCTAGTTTGACATCTTTTTTACAAGCCAGCAAACTGTACAAATAATAAGAGTTTATTTGTGTAACTTATAATCAAATTCAAGGTACATTAGAGGTACATCTCATTGAATAATAAAAAAAAGACTGATCAATAAAGTTTCAAAATTGTTTTGAAAAGTATTACATAGCTCCTGACTTATTTGTCTATATGTTTTGGCCTATTTTTTTCTTCAAGCTAGCCACCTAGTGCAAGCAATAAGGGTTAATTTTTGTAACTTATTATTATTCGGGGTATATAAGAGGTACATCCAATTGGATGATAAAAAGAAGATTGATTAATAAATTTGAAAAAATTGTACCAAAAGTAATACGTAACTCTCCATTTATTTGTTTATTATGCCCCACTTATTTGCCTATCTTGTTTGGCAACAAGAAATAAGGGTTAATTTTTAACTTATAATCAAATGTACAGAGGTACATTCCTTTGGATGATAAAAAAAAATTGTACGAAAAGGACTACGTAACTCCCGACTTAATTGTTTATTATGCCCAACTTACTTGTCTATCTGGTTTGACCTATTTTGTTTTTCTCCAAGCCACCCACCTACTGCAAGCAATGAGAGTTGATCTTTGTAACATAATAAAATTTGGGGTACATAAGAGATACATCCCATTTAGATGATAAAAAAGGATTTATTAGTAAATTTTAAAAAATAATACGAAAAGTGATACATTGTTTCCTACTTATTTGTATATTATGCCCCACTTATTTGCCTATCTGTTTGGTCTATTTTTTTTCTTCAAGCCAGTCACCTAGTGCAAGTAATAAAGGATGATTTTTGTAACTTACAATCAAATTTGTGGTACATAAAAAGGTATCTCTCTGGATGGTAACAGACAAAGATTGATCAATAAATTATAAAAACTTGTACGAAAAGTATTAAGCAACCCCCACTTATTTGTTCTTTGTGCCCCACTTATTTGTATTTGTCTAGTTTGACCTATTTTTTTCTTCAAGCCAACCACCTAGTGCAAGTAATAAGGGTTCATTTTTTTAACTCATAATCAAATTCGGGGTACATAAGAGGTACATCTCATTGGATTATAAAAAAATGATTGGTTAATAAATTTTTAAAAATTGTGTTAAAAGTAATACGCAATTTGTTCATTATGTTCCACTTATTTGACTATCTGGTTTGGCCTACTTTTTTGCCTTAAATATATATTTGGTCCTTATTTTCGCTGTTTTTATTCAATTTGATCATCATTTTCGTTTTGTATTCAATTAAGTTGTCATTTTCGTTAAATTTTGGTCAATTTAGTTTTTTGTACTAACGGTGTTTAAATAGTTAACGTTTTTGAACAATACATGCCATGTGTCAACTCCTGTTTTTTTTTTTAATTTTTTAATTTTTGAATTTTGAATTTTTTGAATTTTTTTGAATTTTTGAATTTTATAAAAATTGGCCACATGTCAAGTTTTAATTATGCCACGTGTTAATGTTTGTGCCACGTGTTAGTTTATGGTTGTGTTATTTTTTGTGTTCAATTTAGTTTCTACATTTGTTATTTTTGTTCAATTTAATCCCAATTTTTTTAAAATGTTTCAATTTTTTCCCTTGACACCAAATATAATATTTTTTCTAAATATTATACTAATATTTTTTTAAAATTGACATTTTTATTAATTATTTTTGAAATTCAATTATAAATTATTATATTTAATTATAAATTGAATATAATTCTTAGATTCAACTTTTAAATAGAATATTTCTAATTGTTATAAATATTAATTTACTTTTCTTATTAAATATAAGAATTTTATTCAATTTATAATTAAATTTAATAATTTATAATTGAATTTTAAAAATAATTAATAAAAATGTTAATTTTAGAAAAAATATTAGTATAATTTTTATAAAAGATATTAAATTTGGTGTCAATTTGAAAGGGACAAAATTGATTCATTTTAACCAAAATTGAGACTAAATTGAATAAAAATAAGGTATAATTACTAATTGGGTAGCCCAATGTTTTAATTAAGTTCAATTTGGTTTCCATACTTTTGGTTTGTTCAATTTAGTACCTCAATTATCTAAAAAGATTCAATGTGTTCCTCTCCATTAAGTTGGAGTTAACACCGTCCGTACAGGACACGTGTCAAGCCGTGAAATTTTTAATTTTTTTAATTTTTTAATTTTTTTTCACAAAATCACATGTCAGTTTACCATTGTGCCACGTGGTAGCTTACAGTACACGTGCCAGTGGTAATAGTTGTTTTCAATTTAATTCTCTATTTAAATTTTTGGTTCAATTTAGTACCCAATTTTTTAAAATGATCCTTCGTCCTCTCCAATTTGAGACCAAATTAGTAAATAAGCTTAACTACAACTTATATATATACATGTTACAATAAATTTTTCTAATATATACATCAAATCATTTCACCAAAATACGTAAATTGTTTTATTTTTTACATTTTTTACCTTTGTAATTTTTTACACAGATTTTTTACATTTGTAAAAAATAAAATAATTTGAATATTTAGGTGTAGTGATTTGATGTATAAATTCAAAACAATTATTTTAACATGTATATATATAATTTATAATTAAACTTAGTCACTAATTTGGTCTCAAATTGGAAAGGACGAAATTGAATCATTTTAAAAAATTGGGATACTAAATTGAAAACAATTATTACCATTGCCACGTGTCATGATTGTAAGTTGCCACGTGGCACGATAGTATACTGACACGTGACAATTTCTTAAATTTTTTGAAAAAAAATTAAAATTTTCATTGCTTGACACATGTCCTGAATGGACACGATGTTAACTCCAACTTAACAGAGAGACAAAATTGAATCTTTTTAGATAATTGAGGTACTAAATTGAACAAACCGAAAGTATGGAGACCAAATTTAACTTAACAAAAAAATTGGGATACCAAATCAATAATTATATCTTTAAATAATGAATATAGGGATTAAATTGAACAAAAAAAAATAACACAACCACAACTGACACGTGGCACTGATGTTGACACGTGGCACAATTATAACTTGACACGTGGACAATTTTTTTAAAATTAAAAAAATTTTAAAAAAATAAAAAAATTTTAAAAAAATAAAAAAATTTTAAAAAAATAAAAAAACCAGAAACTGACATGTAACATATACAATTGAAAAATGTTAACTATTTAAACATTATTACTAAAATGGACTAAATTGACTAAAATTTAACAAAAATAAAAATCTAATTAAACACAAAACAAAAATGAGTAACAAAATTTAAGCTTTCAGTTATATCCGTCCATCATCTACATGAATAGTCATATATGAAAAGATTCATTGGACAAAGCGATACGAATTCAAGCATTTCGCATTAAGATATTATTTTATTTAAACAAGTATAGTCATAAATGTTTTATAGTAATATAAACAATAATAATTGTTTTTTTTTCTTCTGCAAAGTAAATAAAATGACTGGGCCAAACTGCTTCTGGCTTCACTATGTGTCTATTATTTGTTTGAGAAAGATATCTTTGTCAGTGCAAATACATGGTATGGAACAGTTCTAAATGACGTTGGAATTCCCAGGTTGTGCATTTATTTGTATTTATGCCCTGTGAGAAAAACAGCATAATCATCATTAAACAGTAGCGAAGACCAATTAGATGGAGACACGCGGCACAAACAGTGTTAGGGCATTCAGTTATTGGAACAACAAAATAGCGACAATGAATCTGACCCGCACGATGGATCTCAAACGGACGACTCAGATGTCCACAACAACTGAGTGACCCTTGTTTTAGGATTACTCTATAAATACCGGAGCCTTAAGCTATCACGCATAGTAGCGTTCTCTCTCTGGAGTTAGGGTGACCGGAGCGGCGAAGATTGAGTCGGATCGAAAGAGAAAGAAGGCGTCCACCTCAGCGGCGGATCGATCGGAGAAGGAAAACAGGAAAAAGAAGGTGAAGATGTCGTCGTCAAAAGTTGGCGGTGAAATTAGGGCTTCGCACATACTAATAAAGCACGAAGGTTCTAGAAGGAAGGCGTCGTGGAAGGATCCAGAAGGACGCATAATCAAGAACACCACAAGAGAAGCTGCGGTTTCTCAGCTCAAGGCCCTTCGCGATGACATCGTCTCGGGCAAGGCAACCTTCGAGGACGTCGCGTCTCGATTCTCCGATTGCAGCTCCGCCAAGCGCGGCGGCGATCTTGGTCAGTTCTGAACAAACTATCTCCATATTAATGATAATATTTTTTACATAAAAGTAAAAATATTAAAGTGCATTTGGATTTATTGGGTCCGGATTTGAGCGTTCGGTATTCTGAAGACGAATGTTGATAATTGAAAATTGTGTCGGTCTTTAAATTGTATGCATCTGAGGTGTCGGTGGTGGTAATCCAAATTTTGGGTCAATTGTGCGGTGTTAATAAGACTGAGTTTAATATTTTTCGTTATCAAAAACGGTTGGTTAAGTGAGATCGGTTACTATTAAATCTCAGTGCAGGATCGAAGTCAACTTGTCTTTAAGTGACTTCTTGATTTCTTTTCTGAGTCCTGTTGTTTATTCCCAAACTGTGAGCCCAGTTCAAAAAGTATCGGAAAAAGTATTGGCTTTAATTCGTCGGAATATTATCGGAAATACTAGCCTTATAGCATGTTGAGCATATATATTCTCTTTCGTTGTTTCGAAGAGGTTCAAAATTGATTTAAAAAAGGTTGGATATTTGGTACCTTTGACTTTTATCTTGAAAAAGTGGAAGCTATATATTGAGGCAAGGTTTGTGGGACATTAGTGGAGATATGTTCATGTGATAATGGTGCTGAGCGAAATGAATTGGAAGAATTATCTCTTTCGTTGTTTCGAAGAGGTTCAAAATTGATTTAAAAAAGGTTGGATATTTGGTACCTTTGACTTTTATCTTGAAAAAGTGGAAGCTATATATTGAGGCAAGGTTTGTGGGACATTAGTGGAGATATGTTCATGTGATAATGATGCTGAGCGAAATGAATTGGAAGAATTATCTCTTGATTAATCAAACTTAGAAGCTATGCGTTTCCCGGATGATGGTAATGGATTCTAGGATGATGGTAATTGGAAGAATTATCTCTTGATTAGTCTGTTTTTGAGGTCTACAAAACGTGTTTTTATTACCCATTACTTATCATGTTTTTTGTTTTGATCACAAATATCCTTTTTGTAAACTGTGATCATTATAGTTATTAATTAATGAGAGAATCATTGTCAATTTCTTTGCCAATATTCAGAATCTATATAAAATATTTCATACATTTTTGTTAACGTATACATAACGTTTCATATCTTAAATTTAAAAACTTTGTCTGGTTCTCATATTCTTGTCGTGTTGTATCCCATGCCGTAGGCATTATCCAGGCTTCATAGTTCCCAAGAATTGCGCAGGTAGCTTAACTTATGGAGCTGCGTTTAGTTATCTGAGGACTTCTTATTAGTGTACGGTGATGTAGCAGAACAGAACAAGATTTTTGGGCTTAATTGGACGAGCAAAACTTAGATGTAGTTCCATAGGTGCTCTTAGTTATGTTTTTAAATCAGAATTGAGTTTTACTCTCTCATAATCCGTATAATAAAAGTTTTCATTAAATGTCATTGTGGATTCATGTGATGATACTCTGTTTCTGATTAGAGAATTGCACCAGAAGAACTTATGGAGTTGCATCTAGCTTATGTCCTTTGATGGATTGAGTTGTCAGTTTGTCTTCTAATTATATTATTTATTTTGGTGCCACTAAATGACCTGGGCATGTAAAGTTGAGATAGTAAAAGAGCATATACAGTAAGTTTGAATAATACATAATACATGTAAACTTACCCAACTTCAACTTAGCAACAAGTACATCCTTGTACTCTTTCACTTTAAGCACATTTGGGGTGGTTGATGCTGGATATAATATCTCTAAGGTGAATTAGGGCTCAAAGTGAAAAAGTTCAAGGATGTAATCGTTGCTAAGTTGAAGTTGTGTAGGTTTACATGCATTATGTATTATTCAAACTGTCTCACTTTACATGCCTGCCTCATTTAGTGGCATCAAATCTGCCGATGAACTTGTTTCTTTGTGTTATGAATTAACAGAACAGAAATCTGAACATTCAGCAACATTTCTTCTTGTGTTTCATAAGAATTCCCATATCTCACCAATGCTCACTTGTTGTGTCATCTTACACCATTTCGTGAGCTTTAACTTAAACATCACGTTGTGTTTTCTTTCATCTTTTATATGGAATTTTCTCCATATCACTTTAATGTACCAGATTCTTATCACCTGTATAAGATTATATGTGTTGCCGTGGAGGGTTGGGTACAATGAAAGGAGTTAGTTTCCTACAATGTAGCAAACCAAGTTTTGATATCCATTTTTAGTGTTCGATTGTACCTTGAACAAGATTGTCGCTATGGAAGCATACGAGAAACTGAAAAGAAAAAGATACCTGGTGTTGAATCAAGTATGAAGTTGATGGGCATTAATCCCCGATGTTCCAAAGCATCCCTTGAGTATTTGTTACCATTTTACAGAAAAAGAAAATATGAAAAGTCAATTGTTTTGTATCCAAAATCATAATATATATATATATATATATATATATATGTATGTATGTATGTATGTATGTATGTATGTATGTACTAGTTCTTCACTACCACAAACAGTATATGAAATAGTTTTCATTTCATGTCGTGCTTAATATAAATTGGAATGCCTGAAAAAGGCTGTTGGTTGAGAACTGAGAAACATTTTATAAGTTCCAAATCAGTATCGTGAAAAATTACTTTTGATTTGACGTTGTGATGGTATATATTTGTTGGCCCTCTTGATGTTTCTATGGCATTCGGCATCTGGCAGCGTAGCTGTAAGCGATTTGCTTAAATGTGATTTAAAGGTCTACTATACTCAATCACTTAAAACAACGAATCTCTAAATTTTTGTAACTGTCTAGTATTATCTATTGTCTGTCTGAGGTTAAACCGTGTCTCCATGAATGCAGTTCCCTGAAACAACAAACTTCAAGTTATTGATTTTTACTTGTTGAGTGTTTGGGGCAGTGGACGTGTCACTAACAGTTGCTTGCTAGTTATTTGTGAATTTTGATGTTAATCTTTCAAAAACGTAACGTAGACCTTTAGATGCACGACCAAAGTCATCCTCGTCATAATGTATTGGGGATCTACATTCAGTCATGATATTGATATCTTAAGTGACATATATCTATAAACTATTCACCACTTATTTTATCAATTAAATTGAAATAACTATCGTGGATGCAGGTCCTTTCAGTCGTGGCCAGATGCAGAAGCCTTTTGAAGATGCAACCCTTGCTCTTAAAGTTGGTGAACTTAGTGACATCGTGGATACCGACAGTGGAGTCCACATTATTAAGAGGACGAAATGATTACACGGAGTTATCTCCTCTTAACATCTGTAGAAGATATCCAGGATTCTTGTTGAGGGCAAGATCTGCTGATATAAACATATCAGGTTTCACACATGGTGGCGCCATGTATTTGGATGATATATTGCTTTCATGACAATTAAAATCGTGTGGTATGCTTGTAATTTTGATTGACATTTATACGTTTTGGATTCTGTTGGTATCCGAATGTGCTTATATTAAAGCAGAAACATGTGATCCCATTTAACTCGATAAGTCATCCAATTTAACCCTAAATCCTATCCCCTCCCTTCCACACATTTGTCCAAAATTCTTATATCTCAGAACTCTACGTTATCTATTTTTATGAAATAATGTGTTGGGCACACAATTAGCAATCTGCTTATTACTGGAAAATACTTGGAAAGAAGTAAATGTTAAACTAATATTATAAGTCAAAAATAAGGTTTAAACTATCACTTTTTTTGTATTTTCTTGTGAATATCGTTAGAGTTCGAGTGAATAAATGAAAGATAAAAGAGAAATAAAAAGAGAAAAATAGTCGTTTGATTGCTTTTTAATAATGTAACATTTGTTTGGATTGTAGAGTTGTTTATATTTTCAATTACAGTGTCTCCTTTGTGAAAGGAGTGGATGGTTATTTCTTGTTAACAGAGGGTGCATAATTTATTATGCCTTATAATTACCTCTTACTCATAATTACTTATGCTTCCTAATTTAATTGAAGATAAAAAGTGTCACGAATTTAGTTTTGCACGTGAGGGGTATTTGAAAATTTTGTTCATTGCCATGCTGAGTTTTTAGCTTGTATCAACCCATTTCATTTCCTTCCTTAGGAAGTGAGTGAGAGTTTGGGATTCATAGTTTCTTTCCATGCAAATAAGTTTGAAATAGTGGAAGCAATCAAAATGTTACCTTCAAATTCATCTCTTCCCTTCTCTCTGTTGGTCAAATATTGAAGTAAATATACTATAGCTCTGATAATTTGTTTTTTCAACTTTTTACTAGAAAAGGTTTAGAATAAGAATCTTGTTAAACAATTATATTTGGATTACTTTTCACTACTTTGGATGGATGATAACAAATAACTCTTTTATTTGTTATATTTTGTTTTGACTGTGCTGTTCTTATAAAGGTTGAGATTTCTAGATTGTTCTTTTTTATCTCAAATAGCTATTCCTTGCCTTTTTAATGAGATGTAAAAGGAGATGTTTTAAAGACATTTCAGTTTAAATGCACTAATACATACGTAAAGAATGAATAAAATCCTACCTTGTGATTATCATCTATTTATACTGGTGATGATGGATTTTTACCTACGTAGGTTGTTCTTACCTAGGTTGCGGAATTAGGCATGGTTGTTCCATTAATCATGTAATATTTTGTTAACAACTAATAATTTTGAAGCCTTTAACATGGAGGATTAGGAGGGGTTAATCCTCAATTGATCAGGTTACGTGATTCATTCTATACATTGACCCTTCAAGTGGGAGGAACTTAAGGAGTGACAAGAAGTCTAGAAGTGAAAAGAAACATTGGTTTCGTTGAGTAAGGTATATTGAAACCCTTAGGTTGAAGGAGCTGAAGAAGCATCGTGGAGTCCAGAACATTCTTGACCTTGGGATCTGTATCTCGGATGGAAACGATTCAATAATATACAAAGTGTGTCACTTGGTTAAAGAGGTTTCAACAAGTGTATCATATCATTGACTGGCGATATCATAATGTCTTTGGTTTTAGTATCAACTTTTGAAGATTCATCTAGACTGAGTGAAGTGTTTATTTCAAGCATGAGGAAAATGTCAATGATTCTCAAGTTCATGACAATGCGGTTGCGAACAAGCTATCAATGGTTGGATTCAAATGTGAAGGAGTATTTTTCACAGTCCAGGTGGTCATTGGTGCTACATTCGTTTACAGGAATGGAACATATATTAGAAGGATGTATTGCATGGTTGACAGATTTCAGTGGATTATTTCTTTATTTTTACGTTTCATTGATAATTGATATTCACGTTTGGTTTCCTTTGGGCGAGTCCACCACGACCATAATGTGCGCTAAATGTTGCTCTCACATAATTGTACCTAAAAGGTTTACCCTCCTTGCAAGGCCTTCGAATCTTGTGTATGGCGCTCCACTAAAAGCATGTTAACGTGTATAAATGTCTTTAATCAGGAATCTTGATAAATACTCCCACCATATCTCATATAATTCTTCTCTTTATTGTATATCTCCTTCAATCTAATATTTATGTAAAAGATATTTTATGTCATCTAAGAAAGGGAGGCTAAGGGAGGTTAAAGGAGGCAAAATCAAGTTTCAAGCTCTTCTAAACACAAAAATCATGTCATATGATATGCTTTATTTTGTCTTGAAATTCAGATGTGGTATCAGAGCTTGGTCTCTGAATTGTGGTCTTCTCTTGGGTTCTAGTCTTGTATTCTTGTACTTTTATGGGTTGGGATTGGGATCTTTTGCGTCATTTTCTTTGTGAGTTTTATCCACTACAGGGTTAGATAAACTTAAATAGAATAAAATTTATGTTATAGTTGTTGTTAGTAGTTAGTATACTAGTCGTTTATAGTTGTTAGGTAGTTAATGCACTAGTCGTTGAGTAATTAATGTATTAGCCATTTATAGTCGTTGTGAGTACAACGGAGAAAAATTGTAATGAGGACACCATAGGCCCACGGTTAGGCCCACAAGCTCCTAAAGATCCAAGTCCAATCAGAGGCCCAATAACAAAAGGCATGCTTAGAAGGATCCAAATGAGCTTGTCTTAAAAGGATCAAATTCACCATGGGCCTTACATGTTTCTCATGGGCTAAAGAAAACATCAAAATATGAGAGCACACATGATTAGAGCATTAGAATAACTTTTATTTTTGGCCCACATATTAGACCATGTTCTAGAATAAAAATACTAAAGTACTTCGTGTTTAGTTTCAAAATTGGGCTAATACAAGCCTAATTAAAGGCATTTGACAAAGAGGTGCTTGGGGAACAAGGCTTGGTGCGCCTTTGGCTGCTTGGTGTATGCAAGGAGAATGTGACTTTGCCACATGACATTAGATCCATTCCTCCTTTGCATCACACAACCCACATTTGTGCTTCTTCTCCAAGCTACATCTCTATTTCATTTCATGATACATTTTCATTTCATTTGGCCAGCCATGATTCCTATAAATGGGGTCATTCTACTCTTGTATTTGGTTACTTTGGATTGGCAATAGACTACATGTTGAGAGTACTTCACCTATTGCCTCTAGAGTCACTTTGCTAGACTAGTTTCTACCAAGAACTCCTCTAGCCTCCTTCCCTAGAATAGATCTCTCTTCTAGGTTTTCTCTCCATTTCACCTTCATTGTCTCAAGAGCTTCCAAACTTGAACCCAGTCCTTCATTCCAGCTCCATTTTCGCTACAACCATGGGCTTTCTTCTCTCCAATTTCGTGCTCCAAGCTCCATCAAGTGGTATCTAGAGCCACTCAAGCCATTGTTCATCATTTGTGTTGGTTTGAGTAAGGTTTCCTTCCATATCTTGTGTTTTTCTTTTGATTTTTGTATTGTTCATCTTTTTTTTTTGTTTCTTCATGTTTCCTTCCTTTTCTACCAATTGTCATTGAGGCTACATGAATCTTGTTGATTCAAATTGTAGTACTCCTTGCTTCAATGGTGAATATGTGTTTTTAGGTTCCATTTTTTTGTTCTAGCACTTATTCTTTGATTCCTTGTTGTTTTTTATCATTTTAATTAATGCATCTTTTAATTTTCAGTTCATTATGTTGTGTTTTGTCTTAAGTCATATTTAAGAACTTTGTTTCATCTTAATTTTCGTTCATATTGTTAAATTATGCACTTGCTTGATGAGAACCAAGTTCTACATCACACATTTGAGTTATGAACTTCAAGTGATGCTTGTGGATGTGTAAGGCAAAAGTCTCACTATTTTTCTTCCATTTCACCGATTGGATTATGCTTTTGAGTGTCCTAGATGTTCTTCTATGATTCATGCTTGATTCTAGATCATAATCAAGTTCATTCATCTTGAATTTCATAGAACATCTTAAAATTTTCGTGAGCAATTATGCTCCAGTCTGTTTTTCAGTTTTCACTACACGCATACATATTGTTTGTGATTTATTCTGAACGCATGGATTGGCCAAATATTTTTCTGATTTTTGCCTGTTGAAACTAAGAGATAGACGAAAAAAAAAAAAAGAATCACTCAAAAATGTTGAGCACAAAAAAGATGAAAAATATTTGAATTAGAGGCATAAAATCTCGTTTTTTGGCCTGACAGCTTCAGGATTTTCCAAATTTCTTGCGGTTTTTGGTGTGTTGGCAGCTTTTATAGTGCTCTTAGTTGTTATAATTGCTTGCTTAATTGTATACTCCATATTGCTTTGAGTTTGTCTTCAATAAAAGTGGAATTTTTCCCTCAATTTGGCATAAATTTGCAATGAGTATAGTGGTTGTTTTACGAGCACTTTTACTTCTTTGTTTTTCAGCTTTCTTCTTCAATTCTAGTGTTATTCTAGGTTCATTTTGATTGTGCTAGCTTTTATTTCTTGCCTTAATTTCTTGCTTGTCATTTCTTGGCTCTCCTTTCAGTCATGTTTCATTTTACTTCCATTTGGTTTAGCTTCCTTAATTAGCTTTTCTTGCTTTCTTTCTTGGCTTAATTCAAGTTTGTTGGCCTTATGCTTTCTATGGTATTGTGGGGACTAAACTCTATGAATGATTTCTATTCTAGTGGTTGCATTTTAGGAGGTGGAGTTTAAGGTAGACATTAGTTTACTTGATTCTTGAGTGCTTCCTCCTTTTGCTTCCAAATATTATGTGAGTTTTGAGCCATATTTCCTTGTGAGTATGAGTGCTAACATTTTGGATTGGCATAGTTTTTTTTTCTTTGCTATTTTTGGTGCAGGTTTGGGTGGATGTTCTGCCTCCAACGTGACTTGTTTGTTGCTGTTTACAATTTGGTGGTCTCAAGGTGTTTTACAAGTGCCTTAAAACGGAGGCTAGAAGCCAAGCGTTTGGCTCTCGCATTGTTCATTATTGGCAACACATTGGCAACATCTTTTGGACATTGAATTGTTTCTTGTTTAACTTTCTTTTGTTTTTCTTTTTGTATCTTTTGGACACCATATTTGGTACCTTGGTGAAGCCCCTTTATTTGTGAAAATTGCTTCTTTTGGAATCAAATTTTGACACTTTAAGTGGTATTGGGTGGCTTCATTTTGAGTACCAAATTAGTGCACCAAAATTTCTTTATAGTTGTTCATTGTAATTTTGGCCTACTTAGGTGTCTTGGGGAACCACAAGGTGTTCAATCCCATCTCCTAAGTAGAACCTTTCTTCCATATAGTGCAAACGCTTTTAGTGGTGAGTGTGTTGAAAGTTCCAAGTGCTTTCTCACCTTGCCTTAGGCCGCATAGTTTATATTCATGTTTTCCCGTTGCATAGTGGCTTGAATTGTGAGACCAAAGTCTCTAATATTTTTGCCATTTAGGGGTCCGTTTTTAGTGTTAATCTTTTGTTTTCTTTGCATCTTGTTTGTGTGTTTTGTGGTTAGTGTCTCAAGTGATTCTATTTACTTAGAACTTATACATTTGTGTGCTTTTTGAAACTTTTGCAAGTGTATCTTGGCAAGGATTGGCCTTGGTACTTAAGTAGTCTTAAAGACTCACCTCGCCTAACCTGGAGGTCCACTTGTGATTGATTTCATCTTCCACACTTTGTTATAGTTTTCTAAGTTCTTTCAATCACCATGAGCATTAGAAGAGCCACTTGTGCTAGTGTGCTCCATCAACAACAACAACAACAACAACAAAACCACCCTAGTCCTCACACTAGTGTTGATGATGAGGGTGATGATAACCCTCGCGCACTTCATCAACTCTCCAAAGAGGTTCAAGACCTCAAAACTCAAATAGATGCCATGCAAGTCAATATACATTTCTTAACTGAGCAATTTAAGGCATCCACAAATAATCAACATGTTTCTCCTAGACCTTCTCGTCCCTCCTCAAGGCAAGAGCATGAACATGTTGATTATGAGGAGGATTTTGAGCGCCCTCATGAGAGACAATCGCCTCATCAAAGAAGGCAAAGGCGCCCTCCTCCTCCCAAGGAAGTTATAATAGACTTACCTCCCTTTCATGGCAAAGATAATGTTGAAACATATCTTGATTGGGTGGCAAAGGTTGATCAACTTTTTGACAGCCACATGTTAGAAGAAGATAGATGTGTCTCTTTGGCTATCCTTAGGTTTCAAGGACATGCCCTTAATTGGTGGACTTCCTTAGTCCTTCAAAAGAGAAGAAAAGGGCAACCCAAGACTACCTATAGGTTTGATCTCAAAGTAGCCCTACATGGTCACCATGTTCCTTCATATTACAAAAGGGAGCTTATGGATAAACTCCAAAGGCTTAATAAAGATCAATGACAGTAGAGGAATATAGGTAAAAGATGAAATTGTATATTCTAAGGGAGGGGATTGAAGAAGAAGAGGATTTAACAATTGCTAGGTTCTTAAGTGGTCTCAATTACAATATAAGAGATAAAGTTGAATTGCTCTCATACCAAGGTTTGAATGACCTAGTGCAAATGTGCATCAAGGTGGAGCGTCAACTTTTAAGAAGACCTTCTCGCAAGGATTCTTCTATCTCTTTTCCTCACAATGAGTTATCAAAAGATTATGAGAAAGATTTTTCAAAGGAAAAAGAGACCACTCATAGAATCCCTGCAAAGGTTAGTGAAAAAGGTGAGTCCTCCACCAAAAACGCCAATGAAATCAAATGTTTCAAATGTCTAGGTAGAGGTCATGTAGTTGCCCAATGTCCTACAAAGCGCACCATTGTGCTAATGGGCAAAGACCTCTATAACAGTCAAGAGGAGTCTACTTCTTCAAGTGACTTCGAGAGTTCTTATTCCAGTGCTTCCAAAGAACATTCTTTTGCCAAAGAAGGCAATCTTCTTATGATTTGGAGGTTACTTAACAATCAACCTAGCCTTCTCTCAATGATCAAAGAGAAATATTTTCCACAGAAGATGTGATGTTTTAAATAACACTTGTTCTTTTATCATTGATAGTGGGTCGTGCTGCAATTATTGTAGCACTAGGTTGGTTGAGAAGTTGAACCTAGCATTGATACCCTAAACCCTAAACCTTACAAACACCATTGGCTTAATGAAGATGGGGATATGAAGGTTAGGCATCAATTTGAAATCAAGTTTTCCATTGCCATATTCTCTTGGGAAGGCCGTAGCAATTTGATCGCAAAACCATCCACAATGGCCATACCAATAAGATCTTCCTCCTCCATCATTCTATGACTTTTGTCCTTCACCCTCTAACTCCTAGCCAAGTTGCTAGTGATTAAACTCAAATGCAAGCTAGGATAGAGGAAGAGAGTTCTAAGAACTCTAAAGAGGTTTCAAAGGCTAAGGTAGGAGATTCCAATGTTTGTAATCCTAAGGTCATTTCTCATGAAGTGCTTCTCACTCAACAATCTCTTTTCCATACTCTTCATGAGGAACAACCTTCCTACCTTCTTTTGTGTCAAGCTATACTCACTTGTCTATCTAGCTCTTCACTTAAGAATCTTCCTCCTCCTATTATTGCTCTCCTTCAAGAATTTGAAGATCTTTTTCCAAAAGATGATCCTCATGGACTTCCTCCTTTTAGAGGGATTGAGCATCAAAATGATTTTGTCCCAGGGGCTAGTCTTCCCAATAGACTTGCCTATAGGACAAACCCAATTGAAATAAAGGAGATTGAATCCCAAGTGAACGAGCTTCTAGAAAAAGGGTGGGTACAAAAGAGCTTGAGTCCTGGTGTTGTGCCTGTGTTGTTGGTACCTAAAAAGGATGGTAAATGGCGCATTTGTTGTGATTGTAGGGCCATCAACAACATAACCATCAAGTATAGGCACCCAATCCCAAGACTTGATGATATGTTAGATAAATTACATGGAGCCCAAATCTTTTCCAAAATAGACCTCAAGAGTGGTTACCATCAAATCCAAATTCAAAAGGGAGATGAATGCCTTTAAAACCAAATTTGGTCTTTATGAATGTTTAGTCATGCCTTTTGGCTTAACTAATGCTCCAAGTACATTCATGTGCTTAATGAATCATGTCTTGCGTGATTGTATAGGTAAATTTGTTGTTGTTTATTTTGATGATATTTTGGTTTATAGTACTAGTCTTAGTGGTCATATAGATCACCTTAGGGTAGTTCTTTCTCTTCTTAGGACCAATCAATTGTATGCCAACATAGATAAGTGTACTTTTTGTGTAGATAGTGTTGTTTTCTTAGGGTTTGTAGTCAATAAAAATGGAGTCCATGTTGACCATGAGAAAATCAAAGCCATCCAAGAATGGCCCATTCCAAAGAGTGTTGGGGACATCCGTAGTTTTCATAGGCTTTCTAGCTTTTATAGAAAGTTCATACCCAACTTCTCTACTTTTGCCTCACCCTTAAATGAACTTGTTAAAAAAGATATGCCTTTTGTGTGGGGTAAAAAGCAACAAGCTGCCTTTGATGAGATTAAGGCAAAACTCATCCACGCACCCATTCTTGCTCTACCAAATTTTGACAAAACTTTTGAGCTTGAGTGTGATGCCTCGTGAGTTGGCATAGGCACGATTTTATTACAAGAAGGTCATCATATTGCATATTTTAGTGAAAAACTCAATGGGTCTTCTCGTAAATTCCTTAGCCATTTTTGGAGGACCTTGTGGTCTAGGCTAGGAACCAAGTTATCTTTTTCTACTACTTGTCATCCACAAACTGATGGGCAAACAAAAGTATTCAATAGATCCATGTCCATTTTGTTAAAGGTTGTGCTTAAAGGGAATCATAAATCTTGGGATGAGTACCTTCCCCATATAGAATTAGCATATAATCAAGTGGTCCATAGCACTACCAAACTCTCTCCTTTTGAGGTTGTCTATGGTTTTAACCCTCTTACACCTTTGGATTTGATACCTCTTCCTACTTCTTTTGACTTTGTTCATAAAGAAGGGGTATCCAAATCTAAGTTTATTAAGGAATTACATGAGAAGGTTCGAAACCAAATTCAAACTCAAGTTGACAAAGTTGCCTCATATAAAAATAAAAGCAAGAGAGTTCAGACATTTCAAGAAGGTGACTTAGTTTGGTTGCATTTATATAAAGAGATATTTTCACATTTGCGCAAGTCCAAACTTAGTCCCCGTGGTGATGGTCCATTAAAAATAATCAAAAAGATCAATGATAATGCATACCAATTAGATCTTCCTGCTGTATATGGTGTTCATTCTCTATTCAACATTACTGATTTGATTCCTTTTGTAGGTACTATAGATGATGATACACCTTTAGATTTGAGGACAAATCCTCTCCAAGAGGGGGAAGATGATGAGGACACCATAGGCCCACGGTTAGAACCACAAGAGGGGTAAGAACCTACCTCGGATCCGAAGACGTATGAGATGTAGTTGAAGCTAGCTTTGAAGAGCAAGTGGATCCTGATGAACAGATGGTCACCCAAATTGTTGCCTAAAAGAACACAAGTTAAAGATAGGAAAACTATGTATGCATTATACCAAGCTATGGACGATACAAGCCTTGAGAAGTTAGCAAACATTATGACTTTAAAAGAGGCATGGGAGATCTTGGAGAAAGCATATAAGGAAGATAACTGTGAGAAGTTAGCTAACATTACGACTTTAAAACATTGACAATTGACTTCGACAATATGATGTGTGTCATAGAGGAATCCAAAGACCTCTTTCAAAACTCACGGTGGAGGAGCTTGTTGGGTCCTAGGGAGTCTATGAATAAAGAAGAAAAACACTAAGGAGGAGTACTTTGGCCAAGCACTCCAAGCAAGGACAAATTTCAAGGAGAAAAAAGGTGTTTGGAACTTAGAACACTCATGACAAAGGAGGAAAAAATCACGGGAGTCAAAGCTGAGGTCCTGGAAGTAGAGGTCGAGGAAGTGGTGATCAAAGTCAAGATTATTATAAAGATGACGATGTCAGCCTGCAAAATTGGTGAGGTCGAGGTCAAGGTGGAGGCCAAGGAGTTCAGTCAGGCAACAGTGGTGAGTGCTACAAGTGTGGAAAGCCTGGTCACTACACAAATGAGTGTAGGTCGGCCAAGTGTTATATTTGTGGTAAGGCCGGTCATTTTGCAAAAGATTGCTGGTATCAAAATAGGAGAAATTAATCAACCAATCTTCTTACAAAAGAGGTTGAAGAACAACTAAGTATATTGTTGATGGTCAGTATCGAAGTGAGCTCAACACATGGTGGGAAAAGTTTGGTAAGGGCAAAAATTGATGAGGATGAAATGTTACTGGCAAGGAGCTCGAATACCGAGCTTAACTTGAGCTATAACACAGATGTTGAGTTTGGTTTGATTTGCCAAAATAACTCGATCTGGTATCTAAACATTAGAGATAGTAACCATATATGTGGAGATGAAAACATGTTTGACGAGCTCTCCAAAATTGAAGCTGGACATGTGTCATTTGGAGATGCTCATTTTCCAAGCTGGATGAAGTACGATATGTTTTTCTCAGAAGAATGGATGAATTGGAAAAATTTGGGACCTGTACTACGTACCCGACCTCAAAAGTAACATATTGAGTATGGGGCAATTAATGGAAAATGGATACTCGGTAAGCACTAGAGAACTTCGTTTCCAAAGATAACTGACTAACAGCTCAGCATGGTGCATACAGAAGTCTGTGGACCAATTACTTTTGTATCTTTTAGTGGTAAGAGGTATTTTTTAACATTTGTTGATGATTTCTCTCGAAAGACATGAGTTTATTTTTTGAAGGAGAAATTTGAAGTATTTGTGGTGCTTAAGAAATTTAAAGTAATGGTTTAAAATGAAACGGACACATCAACCGAGTTCATGAGGTATTGTGAGGAGCTCGACATTATAAGACTTTTGACAGCTTCATACTCACCACAGCAAAATGGAATTGCTGAAAGGAAGAATTAGACCATTCTCAACATGGTTCAAGCAATGCTGAAAGGTAAGAATATGTCAAAAGAACTTTGGGTTGAAGTAGTGTAGTGTGTAGTATATGTTCAGAATAGGTCCTCATGCAAAACTCAATGTACAAAAACCACATGAAGCATGGAGTGGAAAGAAACCATGTGTTTCTCACTTGAAGGTATTTGGTAGTGTAGCATATGCTCATGTTCCAGTGCACCAAAGAACGAAGTTGGAGGACAGGAGTAAGAAACTTGATTTTATTGGATATGATGAAAAAACAAGGTTTAATCACACGGAAGGTCCTTGTTTTCATTACAAAATCTCAATTAGATCCTCAACTTCTCAATTATCTCAATTGGGTCCTATTTTTTGAAAGTTTGTTCCAATTTGGTCCTTTCCGCTAGGGCATCATTGACGATGTTAACTATGTGCCATGTGTCAGCTCATGGTTTTTTTTTAAATCTTTTTTTAATTTTTTTTTACTTTTTTTTTCTTAAAAAAACAGCTGACATGTCAAAATAGGGTTTTCCCACGTAACTTATATAAAACTATTTTAAAATTTTACGTTTGACACGTGGTACACAGTTAACGTCGTCAATGATGCCCTGACGAAAATGACCAAATTGAAACAAATTTTCAAAAAATAGGACCCAATTTAGATCATTTAGAAGTTGAGGACCCAATTGAGATTTTGAAACGAAAACATGGACCTTCCGTGTGATTAAACCAAAAAAACAAAGAGTGTAAATTATTTAATCTAGTCACAAACAAAGTTCTTGTGAGTCGTGAAGTTGTAATAGTTAAGAGCTCAGCAAGACAACATGAGGTCTCTGACAAGGAAGAAGAAGAATTGTAGGCCAAAACTCGAAGTTTACAAGACATATATAAAACAACTAACGAGGTACATGTTGTATGCCTTTTGGCAGATTCTGAAGATGTTAATTTTGAAAAAGCCATGGTGAATGAGAAATAGAAGAAGGTAATGGATGAGGAGATTGTTGCTATAGAATGTAACAACACGTGGGAGCTATTTAAGTTACCACAAGGAGTTTGACCCGTTGGAGTAAAGTGGATTTTTAAGAAAAAAATGAACGCACAAGGTGAAATAGAGCGATATAAAGCTCGGTTGGTGGCAAAAGACTATATACAGAGGGAAGGAATTGACTATGCCGAGTTATTTGCACTTGTTACTAAAATGGAGACTATTCGTCTACATATTTCTGTAGCAGCTCAGAACAAATGACTCATTTTCCAAATAGACGTAAAGTCATCTTTCCTAAATGGTGTGTTAAAAGAAGAGGTCTACATTGAGAAACCACTCAGCTACATAAGGAGAGGTGAAGAAAAGAAGGTATTGAGGTTGAAGAAGGCTCTTTATGGCCTAAAACAAGCTCCAAGGGTGTGGAACAACCGAATCCACACTTATTTTGTGGAAAATAAATATGAATAGTGTCTGATTGAACACACACTGTTTATAAAGAAGCATGGAGGTTGGATATTATAGCTCTTTTTGTTGATGACCTTGGTTAATGATGCAGAATTAATCAAGTTAAAAAAACCATGGAGAAAGAGTTTGAAATGACAGACTTGGGACACGTGAAATATGTTCTCGGGTCAGAAGTCAAACAACTTAAGATAGGCATATTTATGTCTCAAGAAAGGTATGTCGAAGACATTCTGTGTAAGTTCAAGATAGCGAGTTGCAGCCCAATTTCATCTCCAGTGGAACCGGGTACAAAACTTTCAAAGTTTGATAAAGAGATCAAGTAGATGCCAACAAATACAAAAAGCTTGGTTAGAAGTCTTCTTTATCTGATAAGTACAAGGTCGGATCTGATGCTAAGTGTTGGAGTGGTGAGCCAAGATATGGAGAAACTGAACTACTCTCATTGGAAGGCATTAAAACGAATATTGAGGTATATCCGAAGAACTGTATCGCTCGGTTTACTCTATACTAGCTCGGAAGAATATAAATTGGTGGGGTACTCAGATAGTGATTGGTGTGGAGATGTAGATGATAAAAAAAACACATATGGGTATGTATATTTCATGGGCAACACGACATTCACTTGGCTTTCAAAGAAGCATCCCATAGTAACCTTGTCAACATGTGAAGCCGAATATGCTGCAGCATCATAGTGTGTATGTCTTTGTAGTGTGGCTTAGAAATCTTCTTAGCAATATGGAGATGAAACATGAAGAAGGGACCGTAATACAAGGGGATTATAAGTCAGCCATTGAGTTAGCAAAGAACCCGGTCAACCATGATAGGAGCAAGCACATTGATGTGCATTTTCATTTCATTCGAGAACAAGTGAAAGAAGGCAATGTGGAGCTAGTGCACATGGGAAGCCAAGATCAAGTTGCAAACATGTTTACAAAGCCACTGTCTATTGTGTTATTTAATAACTGCAAGAATTTGATTGGGATGAAGGATAAGAGAAGCATTTAAGTTTACGGGAGAGTTTTGTAAGGTAAACTTAAATAGAATAAATTTTATGTTATAGTCGTTGTTGGTAGTTAGTATACTAGTGTTGTATAGCTGTTAGGTAGTTAATGCAATAGTCATTGGGTAGTTAATGTACTAGCCGTCTATAGTCGTTATGAGTACAATGGACAAAAATTGTAAGCATATAAATTATATTATTCATGGCATGAATAAGACACAACAACGAAAAGTGAATAAGTTTTTTCATCCAAGAGTTTTTTTCTTCTAACACATACATAGCACGTGCGGTGTCATCTTCTTCGTGGGTTTCATTTTGGTTCAAAAAGTCCCGTGAGTTCGCTGCATAGCAGATCACAGTTACTGGAACCCACCTTCCTTCTCCTTGGTGTTGCCTTGGTTCACTCTTTGAAGATGCGACAACAGCCACACACAGAGCGTGTGGGTCTTGTTTTGAAAGGAAATCAGAAACCCTAATTGGAGGTTTTTCTCTTCATCATGTCTTATGATAAATATGAATTGTATCTTGTTCGGTTTAATGGTACAAATTATTTTGTTTGGGAATTTCAATTTAAACTATTTGTCAAAGGCAAAGAATTATGAGGTCATATTGATGGCAAACTTCCAACACCTACCAGTGCAGCAGATTTGGAAAATTGGGAAACCAAAGATGTCCAAATCATGACCTAGATACTTAGCTTTCTTGAGTCTCATTTAATTATTAATATGCGACCTTATAAGTCTGTTAAAGGACATGTAGAATTATTTGAAAAAGATTTATTATCAAGACAATGCGGCTCGGAAATTTCAATTGGAGTCTGAGATGTCAAATTTCATACAAAGGAATATCAAAGATACCAAAAAAATAATTATTATCTTTTTCCTTATATTTAATGAGTTTTTCACATAAATATCTACTTATACCATTGTAACCATATAAAGAAAAAAAAAATTATATGCTTTTGAAAACAATGTACTAGTACACGCATAGAGTTGCTTATCATTCAACAATTAAAATAATAAAACATGTTCTTGTACCAAGTCTTACTTTTGTACTTCAATCATGACTAAAAAAACCTATAATTCAACTCATCAAATTTTTACTACATATAATTAAAATATATATTTTTTTACGCATCACATAACATTTATTAAAAAACTAACAAAGTATCATAATTATCTTATGCAACCTTCAATTTTATTACATAACTAATCTGTAAATTTACATATTAAGTATTTTATACATAATTTATAAGTTAACTTGAAAATTGATTATTTTATGCAAAAGTAACTTAATCATATCAAAATATAAATATTTCATCACATAAAAATTTATTAAAAAAAATAATGGACACTACACTAAATCCATGAATATATATATATATATATATATATATATATATATATATATATATATATACACATTTTTTTTTTATATATAATATTATAAAAATTAGTAAATTTGAGTTATATAGTAAGTTGTAATAAAAAAATATAGATTTATATTTTCTTAAAATTTATAATTAAAATTATAAAATATGAGATGAAAATTACTTTCGCACTAAATATTAAACTCAATTTCATAATGAAAGGATTTATTTATATATTCAATATTTAATGTATTTAATCTTTTTGTTTTATTTTAATAAAAAAAATATGTTCTTTGTTGGTTTCTTGGGTAAGTTTTGTGTTTTGTTGACTCTGTTTAGGAAGCATTAGCTTCTCCCTTAAGGGCACGCTTCACCTTTAATTACCTTGATGATGTGGTCTAGAGTTTTTTTAACATTTTTCCCAGTTACATGATTTTAACTATTTTGTTATTTAAATGTGTTATTCTTCAACCCATTTTTTTTTTTCAACTATTTTCAATCATACTCACAATGTTCATAACTTGTGTGCACTTACATATAATGTTCAATTACTAAACACAATAATAAGCATTAAGGGTGCAAAGGTTTCAACAAAAATATAGGTGAAAAATGGGTGAAACTAATTTTTTTTACTTCCAAACGTTTTATTTTTGTATTATTGTGCGTTTTATATTTATAAAATAATATGAAAAAAAGGTAAAAAATAAAATTGATATTTTTTTTTAAAATTCATCCTTCTGTGTCACAGTTATTTTCAAAAATTATAATTTCTGTTATTTTTGTATTCACTTTCTTTACGCATCGAAGAAATATAATTTTTATTATATTTCTTTTTTGTGGTTTTTTCTCGCTTTTTACTAAATGATTATATAATTCTAACCTAAAATTGTTTTCGAACAAAATTGTTCATTAAACCTATGCCTTAATGAAATACGAAAAAAATAAATAAATAAAAGGAAGTTAAGGACTTCAAAATTGGAGACACAATTGCTCACCTTCATCGATGCAAAAAAAAAAACTTCATGAAACATTTTAAACAAATAACTTTACATCTACTTACATATATACGTCTAATCTTACAATGAATAAAAAAGATCAAATACATTAGATCAATTCAATTTAGATACTCATCTCACTCAATTCTATTTGAATTTTTTTACCATATCAGATATCAAAATTTGAAGTACAAGTCCACCTAAAAATTAGATTTGATAAAAAAATAAATTTAAATTTCATAAATTTAATAAAAGGCTCAAAGACATATTTTAACTAGATTATAGGAAACAACTTAAATATAGTTATCTGAAAATTTAAAAAAATAATACAAAACTGTGAGCTACATTTAAAATGCATGTCCAACTCATATTTACAAAAATAATAAATGAATAAATATGAAGTCATATTATGTAAATATATGATAGCCACATTTATGTCATATATTGATAAATTTATGTTCTCCTATTAGAAGAGCAATCCGCGATCTTTCACAAACAGTGAGTATAATGCAACATATGATGGAAGAAACTGAAATTGTCAAAATACTTGCCTTTACCTTGACATTTGTCAATTGAGAATTTTCTAGGGAGAATGCTAAAAGAAAAATAATCACAGTACAGGAATAAGATAGAAAAAGTAACCAGCAAACCATATGGATATACAAATGTATCTGTGCTCCCATGAAAACGAACACAAAAGGGAAAACATTCAAAGAAGAAAAGAATACCACAAAGTAGTGGGGACTAATTCAGATACACTTGTGTAGAAAATTCAGGATACTATTTCTCACAGGATCAGGTCCAGAGAGTAGTTTGGTAGAAAAATAATTTGTCTCAATAAAGAGGTGTGCTAGGAAAGAGTAAATATCAGCAATTCTCAGATAGTTATCATTTGAGGTACTGAGCATTATTAACACTGATGCACAAGATTGAAACCTTTAACGAATGAGATATGCCACTAAGGAGGTTCTTTATAATTCAATAAACACAGCCATAGCATTATTTTTCATTTCCTTGCTCTGTAGTTTATTTCCTTCTAGTAGTTTATCACATTTGGCCATTTCATGGCTATTTATCACATTTTCTTCATAACAATCTCCCGAGTTCTCTTCTCCCTCTTTCACTATATGCTAACTGATGGCTACTAATCTGCTTATAGGCAACTATTCAGTAACAATTTACTAAACTCTCTTCGTTGAGGTCTTCTCTTATAAGTTAAATCAAACTTTGATAGAAATTTCAGTAAGATTAAAGGAATTTAGACTTTCATCCCTTGCATAAAGTAGAAAGTAAATCACCACTGATTACTGTTCTCCGTCAAAAATACAAGAAAATAAGACCATTGATTAGTGCATTATATGTGCAGACATTTGGTTGAAGGCCCTCTTCAGACATTTCAAGAAGAGGCTCATTTGCTGCATCTACCTCACCATGTTTACACAGGCTATCAAGCATTGCTGGAAGAAACGAGAAGAGTTTGACTCCTAATGGTTTGTTAAAATTCAAATGCAGAAAATGGGTATCATCTTATCACATGTGGTTAACATTGGTGTTTTCTATCAAAGTTTCTAAACAAAAATAAAAACCCTAAATCATAATTTTTTTGTTTTATTAAACTTACACTGAAGCAGTGAACAACATGAAAAATAAAAATACCTTGAATCTTCAACATAAGTTGGGTCTAAGTGACTGTCATGAAATGAGAGGGTTTGGAATGAGAATGGGTTAGAGGGGAATGAAAATGAGAGAAGGTTTGAGAATTAGTGGGTTCAGTAAGGGAACGTCGTTTGGACTAAGGGGACATGGCCCCAATTTTATTTTACTTTTTACATTTATATAATTTAATATATGATTTTAAATAATTTGTTTCAAATTTAATATTTTATATATTTTATATATTTAATATTTTAATAAATTTTTACACATTTATATTTGTATATAAGAAAAAAAATAAAAATGATTATTTTATTAATATTATTTCTTAAATGATTATTTGTTTATTTTAATCATTTTTTATTTTTTAAAATTGAACCATTATAAATGAAAATTAATTATACTAAAATTAAAAATTATTTATATCTAATTTTATAATTATAATAATAATAATTGTAATTTTATTATTTTTTATTATCATACATAAAGCAAATACAATGTTTTGACTAATTTATATAAAAACTTTAGGATTACTTTGTTGGTTCTTATATCCATTCAAAAATATTAAGTTGGTCATCTAGTTTTTTTCTTTATTTTAATTTAGTCTGGATTTTAAAAAATTATATAATTTTGTCTTTTTTCGTTAAATTTATTGAATCAAATCAAGAATTTTCATCAAAATTAAAGTTGTGAATGGTTTGTTTTGTTGGTTAATTGACATAATCGTAGTATCAATATTGATGAAAAATTCATGTTCTGCTTCAAGAAATTTAATCAAAAAGATAAACTTGTATTAATTTTTATAAAATTGAGACTAAATTAAAACTAAAAAATACTAGATGACCAACATGATATTTTTAGACCAAAAAATGGATCAAGAATAATTCAACTAAAATTTTAACACTCCTAATATATTGCCAGAAGATGGGTCAATGGGTGGGTTTGAGTTATTTTAAAAAGAAAAGAAAGAGGGTTGAGTTCATAAAAGAAAAAAACAAAAATGGAACTTGAAACAAGGGCAAAGGGAGAAAATAGCGCGAAAATTATCATTATTTATTGCGGGTAAGATGTATACGCGGAATGAAAAAAAAAAAAGCGCGAGAATCGTTAGCATTTATTTTGAGTAAGATGTATATGAACGTCGAATTACCTATGTATTAGACTCCCAACGATCATGACTTTCTTGTAGTGATTATTTAAGTCAACAATGCACCTATTCCAACCAAAATACCTATTAAAACTTTAAACCAGAATTAAAACTAATATAAATTAAAAATATATTGCATTACTCACAGATAATAAGAATACACTAAACTAATAATTAAACTAAAAATTAGTCTGAGAAGGCATTATAAATACAAATTAAGAAAAACTAAAAAAATAATCCTTTAATCTAAATATAATCTAAAAATACAAAATTAAATACAAAAAACTTATGATTTATCTTAAGTTTTACTCTCTAAATCATCCAAAAGTTTTAGGATTTAAGTTCTTTATCACTGTCCAACTCACTTATTTGTAGTGGAGCTTTGCACCAAAAAATTTAGTTATCTAACCTTAACTAAAATGAAACAAGAACAATTTATTCAAATTAAGGAATATTTCTAGAAAGTACGCTATATTCTTAAAATATTTATTAAATTCTTTGAATTGTTATTCTTTCATTTCGTTTTCAAAATGACAAATTGATTAGAATTAATTTTTTATCACAGAATCTGTACGTATTTGGACGCTGAACCAAATACACATTTAAATATATTTAACATTCTAATTCAGTTCTGATGTTAATATTTTACGAAATATTTATTTCTAGGCAATTGTACATCACCATTTATGCGGTTATCAATTTTTTCTAATTAATTTCATAAATGATTAATTAATTCTCAGTTATGTCTATAAAGTTATAGATCTTTCTAAAATGAATCACGATAATTCTAACCAACTGTATTTTCTGTGATTGAGGAAATATCTATAGATCTTTCTTTAATTTAAGTTTTTTTAAATTTCCAGTATACCTTTAAATTTGTTTTAAACCTTCGGAAATATAATTTTAAAAATGTATTCTTTTAGATATCTTTTTAAGTTAATGAAATATCTATATCTAATCTTTCCATGAAAAAATCGTGAGTAAATAAAGTGAAATTTTATTAATTGGATGTGCTTGCAAAAGATATTTAATAAAACAATTTTTTTTTATCTACAATTGATTAGTAATAACATTAACTTTTTTTTTAGACGAAGAATTCTAATCCATAACCCTTTTACTTTTATGACCCGGTCAACTTATTGCAACAGACAAGTAGATTTAATATATAGAAAACGATATTTTGACAAACACAACTTTAATAAAATTTGACAAACTATTTTTTTTTATAAAAGAAATATTGCCTCATTACTTTATTTTTATTAAAAAATAAAAAAAAAATTAATCTATTTAATTTTATTTATAAAAAATTATCAAATTTGTCAAAAAGAAATTCTCAACAAATAATTTTCCTTAATCCCTAATATGTGTGCTGTGTTTGACTTTTTCTACTTGACATCTTATAATCCTAGAGAATTCATTTTGATTTATGTAATTATGATTTAAAACCTATCAAAAGTTTCTTGTAAAGATCCTAGTATAAAACATCAGATGTCTGCAAGAAGCATTTCCATGCAAAGTCATCCGAGCCAACAATTTTGTATTATGCATTATTTGCATAGATAAGACAGGTTAGGTAATTATTATTTATTATTTGTATGCAAACAGTTAAAGTAATTAGAAATTAGAAATGAGCCTAAAACCGACATATTTAAACCACGGATTAGTTTAGCCCAAACTTAATATGGTCATTGAATCAAAAGCATTAGCATTGATCATATTACTCATGCATAAGCTTGATTATTCGGTTATTATATTATTTGATTTATTTATAGTTAAAATCTTGGTATTATTTTATTGTATTTCATGATTTCTTATTATGGAGTGAAATAATTATTTCTGGCTTGGCGCCATCCGCCAAAGAACTCCACGGATGGCCACCACTTGACTGAGACTGAACAATTCTCTCCAACCTGCAAAAACGAAAATACCATTTTGACCAAAACACTAATTTCGTCAATAAAACCCCATCAAAGAACCATAAAACCCTCCACCCTAATTGTATGAAAGTTCTGCAGGCCCAAAATTTAAGTAAAATGGCCACCAAAACACTCCCAGAAAACTTGGTAAGCTAATCAAACCAATGTCCCACTTTTTACTCTCTTCCCCTCTCTGTATGTGCATGTTCTTTACGGTGAAACAAAAGAAGCCTTTTAATTTTTACCGTTAAAATATGCCGCTTAAGATTTTGTTCTTCCCTAAAACTATGGTCCCAATTTCAATCTTTTTGCACTCTGTGCCCCTAGGATGTTACCAGCTCCCCACTGAGCTGAAACATCATGCTGATAGGGGCAATTGGAACCATTTCGGCACCCTTTTGAGCTTTTAAAATATATGCATGGTTTCTGGATTTTGTGTTTCACTTCTCCTTGTTTAAAGTTATGTACCGGTTTCAAATCTTGGAGATTACTATGACGAATACCTATGTGTGAGTCCTGCATATCTTGCTTATCTGCCCCATGTTGCCTGATGAGGTTTTTATAGTAGTTGGCATCCTTTACAGCAAATGCTGATGAACCTGTGCTTAGTTTATAAGGCAATGTACTAGCAGGGGATTGCACCGGATTAACAACAGCATGCAGATTCCTGGTAAGAGATGGCACTGGACCAGTGCTTAATTCACCGGCCATTGCAGCGGCTCGCTTTGGCCCAGATGCCAGAGCTGTATCTTGCTGAGGCTGAGTATTTAATGTAGGGGAAATACCACTTGACACATGGTGAATTTGTTTGCTAACAGACCTGGGTATATGAGATGCATGTGTAGTTGTGAGCAATGAAACTGAGGGTATTCCTGGCTTACCAGATAAAGGCCTAGACAATGGAACTGGTGCAGTAACTGGATTATCATGAGCCGGAGAGAACGGTGAGACTGATGGAGCTGCAGGCACTGGCAGAGTGGCTGGCTTGTCAGGTGTAGGACTCAATACTGAAACTGATGGATATGCAGTTTTCAGACCAAAAGGCAATGAACCCACTCCACTTGTAGGTGTAGCCCCAGAAGCTTTCACATCAGTAGACGTAGACAACATAACTGGAGTGGCGGCAGGCTTAACACCAGGAGTGGAATCCCCAGTACTTGTGTAAGCACTTGTGGTGGTTGCTGCAGAATGTTCATTAATCAACTTGTCGAGCATTTTTGGATCATTAAATATTTTAACCAGTAAATCCATATCAATCGGGGATCCCTGCTCAGAGCTCCTCATAATGGTTGCAACAACCGAAGCTGCCAAATCAGCTTCCATACCGAAAGATACCCCACCCAAGGGGATCCCTGTACAGGGATCCGAGGAATCAGTATAAAAGGCGTTTGAGGGTGAACGAATAGAAGTTTCAGCAGATATATATTGCAGAGAGTTATTCGGCTGCACATTGGGGAAAGGGTTCCCAGCTACTGCCTCTTCAGGAAAAATATCCACAGATTCTTCATCTTCAATTGGAATGATAGGGATGAGGGGAGTAAAGTCATCATCATAGTCTTCCTCTTCTACGTCCAAAGAGACAGAAGGGCTAAACACCCATTCGCAACTCACAATATTAGTGACAGGAAAAAAAAGGTATCACAAGACTTTCTACACTAAGGTGAGACATTTTACCTCGGAGGAATGGCTGAAAGACGGGGATAAACAGCTTCAAGCACCCTATTTTCTCTCGCTTTCTGATTTTCTTTCTCCCTACTTTCTTCACCCGCTACAACTCGCCAATCAGGATTGACAACAAACTGTAAAAAGAAATATACAGAAACTGATATAGTAGTAGAAGAATGATAACAAACCGGTTGGAGATAATGGTTAAGAAAACAACAAATATTCAACAAGGTTAGTCACATGCGAAAGGAGATTCTAAATAACATGTGACATAATTACCGGCAGAGGACATTCCCATTTTATCTGGGAAATGCAGGAGAAATCAACCCTTGTTTGTTTTAGGAAATGACTGCTTTCAAACCCAGGGGGTAAATCGTTAGGATCATTAATAGTGGAATTTGAATTTAGCATAGATGTCTTTACTTGAAGATGATCTTGCGAATGTTGGCCTACTTTTGAGGGGGAATCGTCCGACAAAAACAATTTCACCTGTTAGGTCACAAGTATTAGTGTTACAAAAGAGAAGGTGGTATTCATCATACCTAGGTTGACATGAAGTAGTATCACTACATAATTAAAGAAACAGTGTATAAATACGCAATCACAAGAATACTGATATGTTAGAGCCTACATCGAGAAATCATACGATAAGAAATTCACCAATAACAACATCCTACAGTTTAAAGAGAATACATTATTAGAACTACAGTCCCATCCAAAGCACAAAAAACAAAGAATAATATCAGCTGTTGCAACCATTAGGTAAGCAGTTAGTTCCTAAGAGATCAAAATGAAAAGAGACTCTAATCAATCAACTGTTACCGTTTCCTGAAAAGTTTCGCTTTTAGATCATTAATCAAAACCATAAGCCAAATTCCAGTAATATTTATCTCACTTCTATCTGATAATTGATTAAAATACTGTGATGAGAACAATATTTCAAGGCTAGGACACATTAAGATAATCATATTATTTTAGCGGAAAAGCATTCAATAAAACCAGTAATAAAACAGAAATATCCAATCTAATCCTATTCAATGCAAAAGGCAAAAACTAGAAGCAAATAATAAAATAACCAAAGTCTTTCAACTCCAATGTTGAAATCAACCAAATCTAAACCAAACCAAATTCTGTCAATTCCAATATTGAAATAAACCAAATATAAACCAAACCAAATCAAACTTACTCCTCATCTTCACAATTGTGCATGATTAACAACTACGAAGTAATAACAAAAGCCTTATTCTACTAAGTGAGATTGGTTACATGAATCACATTATATCTTCGGATAATTAGACTATAGTAGGATTTCCAACCAAAGACAAAATGCCATTTTACAGCTGCAAGTGAATCACACTCCTACACTTTGTTTATGAAAAAAATGGAAAGCAAAGGAAAATAGAAATGAAAAGGATTATTTACATGGGACCCACCAAAAATGATTTCCATTAAACCAAACTTGTTGCACTCTTACATAAATTTTCATCTGTCGTCCCCAAATCACCCAATTCCTCAACCTTGGAACATTGAAAAAACTCCACCATCAACACCTAATCAGCCACAAATACAGCCACTACCCCCCACCAGCTGCTCACAAAACCACACCACTTTTAGTCAAAGGACCACTATCAAAAAATTTGCCGTTCAAATATATGAAGCAAATGACACTAACCAATGTTTTAAAACACAGATCGATTATCAATGGGTTACTAATTGAATCAGAGGGTTAATAGTTGAACTACATGAACCAATAACAAAATAAATGCATTGGTCAAGTGGTAACTGGTAAAATTCATGTTGTTCAGAGAGGGAACCTGGCTTTGATCCCTTTTAACAAACCTTAAAGTTTGACTTTACCATTCAACATCATGTCAGCATTAAAAATATGTGACCAACCTGAATCACAGGCCACCCCCATTGTTTCTCTGTTTAAACTGTAAAATTACCAATTTACATCGGTTCATTCACATGTTAAACCTAATAAGTGGCTTGGACCAATAATACTACCTATTCTCACTCCATCTATTTGAAACAATCAGAACTGGGTGTTACAACACTAAGTGTTGTGTTTGGTTTTCAGTCTGGGAACTCAAACCCAAGTTTACTTTGCATTGAAAGACTGATGCTTGGCAAATTTTTGTTCTATTTCATTGAGCTCCAAATGTGGGTCGCTTTCAAAACAAAATCATTAAGTTTTTCAGTTGAATGAGATTTTTCAATTTCATTCAACCAAACTTAATTCTTCTAACTGATATTTTTCAATTTCATTCAACCAAACTTAATTCTTCTAACTGAAATCCAAACACATCCTAACACTAGCTTCAACATTTTGACAAAGCTAACATAAGGATAGAACAAAGAAACTACACAAAAAAAAAAAGGTTAAACATACATTGCGTAAAAAAAAAAAAAATCAAGATTAGTATACTTACCTTCCTATGAGGTATCCTACCAAATCTTTCAAACCATAAGGACACCACTAAAACACTTTGGTATATAGTTTGGACACTATTCTTATCATTGTTGCTCAATTTTGTTGGGACAAATCATACACAAGACGGGTGTAATGTTCGTGATAAGGCTTCTGAAATTAGCATTAGTTGGACATTGTTTTGGTTTGTGACCATGACAAAATTGCATCTGTTTCTATTTCTAGTAATACAACATCAAATTCGTGGTTCAATATTCGGCCAAATTACAATAAATTAAGTGAAAACAGAAATAAAATAAAAGGTTTTCTCAAACTAAATAGACTCTAGGTTCTACAAAAAATGCTATACTTTCTGATTAAGTTAATCGTTTAAGAAAAAGTGGGTCAAGGAAGGGTGGAGAACATTTTCTACTAGACCTTCCTCCTCTCCTGTTTTGCTAGCAATAAAGAGGGCTGAAACACCAAAGCACATCATATGCCACTTTGTTCTCCATGAACTGCTGGACATGGGTAGTGCCAACAGTATGGTCGCAGGGGCAACAACAGAGATCGACAGAGGAAATGACAACTCGCTGATGCTGTGCAACATATGAGTATCAGAGCATGATGACAATGAGAACGATGATGTGGTCTAGGCTGTACAAATGTAGCCATTATGTTTATGTATTTGAATCAGGGGCAAAGACAACATGCACACATCTACCACTGTTTCAAATTCGTGCATAGTTGAAAGCAGCAAATAGTGCCACTATATTAACAGCATTGAATGGTGCAGCAGCCAGCCGAAGCAACACACAAGCTTTTGCACATTTGCTGTGTGCTCTTACATTATTGCACCTCTATTTAACACCATTTCTCAGCTCTGTTTCAGAGCACTTCTCAAGGCTAGTTGTTCTGTTTCATTGTGCTTATTAATGTTATTGAGGTATTGTTATCAGTTATTATTTGACTGTTGAACTATGTCCTTAAGCTATGGCTTTTAAAGTACTGATGAATTTGTCTTAAATCTTGAGTGCTTTTCAGGTTTAAGGATTAGACATTATATAAATTAATATAACTTTTTTGTATCTTTAGAGTAACAATTTTGGGGAAATCAACTGCTTCCAATTGCATTCAAAGATTAACATTTGTCATGAATAAATTGCAACAAACTTCAATGAAATCTTAAGATATGGCTACCAGTACAAAAAATATTAGTTGTATACATCCATGCAAATTTTGAATTAACAAAGTTCAAGGAATTGTTTACTTTGAGAAAATATTTTACTTCTTGTACCACAATACAAATGTATATCACATTAGTTTTACTTTGTTTCTATTGTCAAATATTTCTATAATAAAACAATATACAAGTCTTCTCCTTGTGTTAAACAACGTATAGGCCACAATAAACAAGACGGTCATTTTCTAACTATTTACACAAACAAAATATGAAAGTGAAAAATCTTTTGTCAAACCAAACAAGTTCTTATTTACCAACGAAAGAGAAGTACTAGACCCAAGGTTATCAAATAAAGGACAAAGGAAACTTCATAGATTTTAATATTTAAAAACATTTCGAAGTTTAGGGTTATGTCACCCACTTCTGCAAGTTTCATTAACTGCAACACATAAACTCTTTATAGTGCCATCATCATCTTCACCAACAGTTTCGGAGGACTGACTTATTCAACTTTCAAAGTTTTCTTTTGAAACAATACTTTCTTATATTCACAAGTATCAGTAATTAAGATTTATAGCTTACTTTAGATTGAAAGGTTTAGCCGAAATTTTGTTAATCATTTTCAATTTTCTGTAATGTAGCACTATTAATGGACTTATACACTTGTAATAATGATTTTTTTTAAACGTATTATTTAAATTGTAATTTTTTCCAGTTAGGTTATCGAAGAGTGTTCTTCCTTATTCTTTACTTAATTTCTTCTCATGATAATTTCCAAATTTTCTGTAGTGACGCACCATTAAAGTACGCACACATTTAACTTTAAACATGTTAATATCTAGATTGAAAATTTTACCATTTAGGTTTTCTCTCAGTATTTTTTTTTTTGTTTTTTTCGTATTTTCTGTAAACAAGCATTATTAAGCATTCATCATCCATTCAAATTAATGAGATTTTTAAAGATTTTAAACTTTTCCAGGGAAGATCTCAAAGAGTAATCTTCCTTATTGCATTTCTTCTTATTATTTTCAATTTTAAATCAACAACTGTTTGCGTATAAACGCATTTTTTAACCAAAATTTTGAACAAATTACCTAGATTGTAATTTATTCCATGAAACTTTCTTTTTCATTATCTTCCTCTTCTTGGTATCATTATTATATATTTATCTATTATTGTTAAGATCAATATTTTCCTTATTGTTATTAAGATTATGATTATAATTATAATTATTATTTTAATAATTTAATAATAAGTAATATTCATTATTATTATTATTGACTGCAGTGACCCCTGTTTCTTGGATAACAGCCTGTGCATAAAATGTCAGGAATCATCGCAGAAAACAAAAGCGAACCACAAAACTCAAACCAAATAGGGCTTATGCACGACATCGCACACAGCTACAGCAAAAGTGAAGGATTTGAATAAACTGACAACAAATCACTAACAAAAGATTTGGCTAAAACAGAAAATCTTGGATAAAAGATCGTCAAATGTATATACCTGACACAGGTTCCCTCCAGTGGCCCACGAAACCCGGTTAGATTTCCTTGCGCGCTTCATATTAAATCCAGAATCAAAGTTAAAACACACTCAGGTGCATAAGAGATGGGTTAATATGAGAAAAGAAAAATCAAAATCATTAACGAAGGACCGCGTCGCCTCTCTATAACGAATCACTCGGAGCGGAGAGAGAAGAGAGAAGAGAGAGGGGGAGAGATTTGAAAAAGGAAAACCCTAAAAGGAAAGAGTGGCCTTTCGGGGATGGTGGTTATCCTTATATAGAGTTTGACGGTGAGGGTGAGGGTGAACGGGGCGTGAGATTAGGAAAATCTAGGGAGAGGGAGATGGTGGCTTGTGTTGGTAGTGACAGCGCATAGATGCAACACTGACGAAAGGATACCTTCGAGTAGTGTGTGTGGTTGCGTGGGTTGGGTTGGGCCCAATTCGTTTCCACTTCGATTTCAAACAAAACCGCGGTGCCAACCGGATGCGACCAATGCGCTTTTTAGCTCTGCTTTTTTAGTTTTTTTTAATATAAATATATAAATAAATGTATAAATTAAACATTTGCTTTTGAAACCGACGTATGTGATTAGAGTAGATAATCTTAGATAAAGAAGATGAATTACTTTACGTCTCTCCTGGAACCCTAACAATCTCTCTTGGTTTATATAATAATAAATAATAATATAATATATAGCTTTGTATACTTTTCTTGTTCACATAGTTTTTATTTCTTTATTTATAATAATATAGCTTTATTTTGTACTTTTGATATAATATATATGTTTACCTCACGATTAAGGTTAAGCCTGAAGGCAATAGGATACTACTTTTTTTAGGATAAATTTTCTCGAAAGAGTTAACAAGTTATAATCGTGTTTCTTTAAATAAAAATAGTATATAATTTGTTTGTGCGTGATTTTTTCTTAACAGATACTCGTTAAGAAGTTTTTAAAAACTTAAATAATAATGTGATTTTTTTTTTTTGAATTTTTCAATATGGTCCTAGTTTTTTTTTCATTAGGTTTAATTTTCGTTAATTTCATTTAATTCAGTCATTTTTTATAGGTTTAAATTGTTAACAGTACCATATACAATTTGGTCATTATTATGAAGTTGCATTCCACCTCTTTTATATGTTCATTACACACTCATCTTCATGCATCATCATCTTTCTTACCTCCATCATCATTGTCTTCCTCACCTCTATTGTTAAATCTTTCATCATCTCCTCCCTTAGAATCCTATTCACCTCCATTATCTTCTTCCTTTCCACCTCCACGCAGACTTTCTCTTCTTTTTTTTCCTCAATCACCCATTTTTTTCTTAATCACACATTCGCTTCCATCCTTTCTACCCAACCATTCATCTTCTCCTCCATTTCTTCTCCGCTACCGATCAGTGCACTATAGACACTTTAGTGAGGAAAGTGAGTGATTTAGAGATTAAATAGAGAAGTGTGGACACACTTAGAACCCTAAATCAGGTGCAAACTTTGAGAGAAACACACATTCCATTAACATTAGGGGCACACCTTCCACCTCCTCTTCCAACCACTTCCAATCAAGGACACACCTTCCATTTTCCAATCATTATGATTGAATAGAATGTTGTGATTATGGATTTAAAAAAGCAAAATTTGGTGTTAATGTTGCTTTCTCCTAAGCAGAATTTGCACATTCCCTGTGCTTTAGGGCATTTCTCCATTTTCCCCAACTTTTCTCCTTCGCCTTAAATGTACAATCCCAAACCTGTTAAAACTAGGGAGTAACACAAAAAATAAAATTTGTGTTAAAAGTCTCACATCATCTAGAGATAAGGCAATTTTATAGTTTATAATGGGTGTAAACTTTACCTCACAAGACGATTTGGTATGATTAAGTTAAGCTTAAAGTTCACTTATTAATATGGTATTACAGCTTATCCTTGCAAAATTGTTGTTTGTTGGGCTTATTGTTCCACCCGCTATCGGGCCACTATTGGACCATCCTTTAATGTTTACTCTCGTGCACGATATGTATATACCTCAACGTGAGGGGGTATTGGAAGTTCTATATCGACTAGAGATAAGACAATTTCATAGAATATAAGTGGGTGTAAACCTCATCTTATAAGTTGATTTCTTAGATTAAGTTAGGCTTAAAGTTTATTTCTTAACAATTTGTGTATGGAAATTGTGGAGGTGGATGGGGTTTCGATGATGGAAGTAATAAGGGAGGTGAGGAAGGTGATGATGATGGACATGAAAAAGATGATGATGCATGAAAGTGAGCTTATGATAAAGAAATGAAAAAGTTTGAATGCCACGTCATACTAATGGACCACATTGTACAATGTACTATTAAATATTTAGACGATGTTAGTAAAAATGACTATATTAAATAAAATTAATGAAAATTGGGATCTAATTGAACAAAAAAAAAACAAAGATAACATTAAAATAACTCAACAAAAATAGCGACCAAATTAATTCTTTTTAAAACAAGATCTGTGTATAAGTATATAACAAATAACTAAATTAAAGACAATTGACTGAAGTTATATTTTGAAAATAATGCATATGAAGCATTTCAATTTAAGGAAGAAAAAATTGTTAATATATATGCTTTAGTTGCAAATTTGAAAGTAAGTTTTATTTTTGTGTAAGACGTAGGAGTTGAATGGACATGTGAGAGGATAGATAATCTGCAAGGAAAAAATGAGTTTGGAAGAGGTGATGTATTCTATATTCTTTAACATTAATAACAGGCCACACTATTAAGTAATGAAAGTCAATAATATTTTTCATTTAACATGTTTTACTCCTACACATGAAAGTCTTTAAGTCAAAAGTGTTATTAAGGATTATTAAAGGACTAAACGACTATTAGACCTTGTCTATTGTCTAATATTTGCTTTTCGATGTTAAATAAATATATTTGAAGTTGTAATGATAATATAGTAAAATATAAAGGTAAATTAATGTTAATATATAGTTTATTCTGTAATTAATCATTCAATTTCTCTAAAATTAATTAAGGAAGCAAATCATTTTATACAATTATATTATGTTTAATTTGTGATATTTACATATATCGACATTATTTCTTTAAAAAGTTTCCTTTAGCAAAAATGTTTTTGAACATTGGAGAAAATAACATTAAATCATTATAAAGCAAGCTTTATTTGATATCAAGATATAAGATAAAGATCAAAGTTTTAATAAGAGCTTTGAGTATCAACATCCATTTTATATGGAAACAAACTAAAAATATTAATTTGTTTGATGTATATTTGATTATAATATATTGCATATGTCTATGTATATTTTTAAGTTATTTCTATAATAAAAATGAAGAAAGCAGTACTCAAAAAATTGCATTAAAGACTTTACTAGAAGATTCTTTCTTAGGCGTCAAATATGAAGATATTGTTACACAATTTTGCAAAATCAAATGATTTGATTTTAAATTCCTCAATTGTCATGTTTTTCAATGATATAAAAAAAAGGTTCACATAAAAGATGTAGAAGAAAAAATATACATTAAAAACAAACATATACAAAAGAAGAAACAAAATTACGTGCTTACGATGTCTTATAGCAATCGTCTAATGTGTCGAGACCAATCATCTAATATGTTATAACAATGGGAGTGTAAAAGACCTTGTAATATTCTTCACTTTAAGAAGCATTTACCTTGTGGGCTTAAATTGTGCTCTCTACAAGAGTGTTTCCATTATCTATTTTCTTAAGAGTTCTCAATATCAAAGGGGATTGAGAAATGATATCTTGAAGATGTTTCCGTACTCATATAACTTGGAGAGGTTTGTGTACTCATGTAACCTAGAGGGGTTTGCATACTCGTTATAACATGGAGAGGTTGTGATCAATTTTTTTTATTAGTGGAACTTGTTAAAATTGTAATGACTATTATCTTTCAACCAAGGGGTTATTTTTATTTAAATATATTGACAAAATTTGTATGAGATGCTTTAACAATATCCAAATCAATTACAAAGAAGATAAAATATGAAATTTTAAAGCAAGAAAGAGAGTAAGACACAAACTTTATATTGGTTCAATTCAAAAGAATCCACATCCAGTTTCTTTCGAGCAACCCTAGCTAGAAAGTTTCACTAAGATCAATAAGGTTCAAAATTATAAGTGCACCTAAATAATCATAAAAAACCAATATCTAAACAAATTCTTAAAGAAATCTTTAAGAACCGCAATTTTTGGTGATGTTGCACACAATCACAAAACATACACCCTAACAAGCAAATTACAATACACAATGAGTGGAAATACAAAGAGAAGATGAAAAATAATATCACCTAATGTGACCAATTATAATTTTTTATTCATAATAGTGACTGATTTAGTAACCAATAATTTTTTATTTTATAAATTGATATCTAAATTGGTCACTATAGTAACTAACAACTTTTGGTCATTAAAATTTGTTGTGAATGAGATATTTTCTTGTAGTGATAGGCTCCACTATAGGTTGCTCCGTGGGCTTCATAGCCTATTCCAGCAAAGGAATCATTAAATTCCAAGTTAGAGAACTTTTAGTCCGATCATGTGAACCAACCACCTTTGTTTGATAATGTTGTTGTACTTTTATGGCAATTGTTTTCTACCTACCAAAATTAATGTTGGCATCTTATTGTATCCGTCTACAATTAGATGAATCATAATTAATCATTTTACAATTTGAACAAAATAAAAGACAATTTTTCTATCAAAATTTGATCAGACAAATCACATAACAAATCAATACAACTAAGACACAAGTAAAGTAATCTCGACACTTATTCATAGAATAATCATTTAAAGATAGGAGTGTGTCAATTTCATGAGCTATTGATAAATTCACTTTCAACTGCCAAAACTCCAAAGGATGACCATGAATATAAGCCCAACATGGAGTTTTTGTGAGTTTCATAAATGTAGGGACAAAGTCTTTTGTCTAAGCAAAAACACAAAGAATATCAAAGGATAAATTCCACGTGCCAACAACTAAAGCTCTTTTTCATATCCTTCAGCAAAGAAAAAAGAAATTCATAGAACCCTTTGCCAAAATACCTTCCATTATATCTTTACGCCACATTAAGCTTCTTACAAATATCTAAATTGTGATGGATTATCCTCTTTTGTCAATAAACTATGTCCATGCAAATGATTCTTGCAATCCTCTAGACCAACAAGATAAACCTCCTAAACAATCCGCATAGAGACCATATCTCCCTTAATGTAAGGAAAAGGTAGTTGAGAAAAAAAAATTGCACGCATTATTTAATAATCTAAGCAAATGTACGTTTTTGTTCTCACACATTTAAAGATGATTTGTAGACAAATGATTGTCCCTATTCATACAAACAATCCAAAGAGATATAAAACTATGGAAAACTATACCCCTTAGCCAACCACGAATAATCAAGAACCTTTAAATAGTAGCATTGCATGCACATATAACACTCAACCATCAACCATCACTAAGTCACCAAAAATCAAGATCCTACGTGTTGCAACAAGAAATTTGCACAACCTGTGTATATCAAGAACGTTATTGTTTCACACACGTTATTTTGAACTTTAACTAACTAACTAAGCCCACTCTTTCATGTTTTTACAAACCTTGTAAAAGTCTATTTCAAAAATAATTTGATCACTCTAATCAATAACCAACAACAAACTAATACATACAATAAACTATATGATTTTAAAGAACAGGTTTAGAATTATAAAAGATAAATAGTGGTGACATTCAACTTATTTTCATAATCTAATACTTTCGTACCATTAATTAGACAAAGAAAACTTTAATAAATATTTACAAGTTAACTAAACAACTCTCAATATTAAAAAAGTGTTTTCGAACTTAAAAAAAATAAACATTGAATTTATTTAGTTTGAATGTGATAACTAAGTTACATATGTTATGATTTAAGAGATTATAATTTGCTTTAATCCATGTAATCCATCGAAACAAATTCACGTGCAAAACTAAAACATTTTAACCTTTTAAAACACTTTCAATATGTTAAAAACACTCAAGCTAATACTTTAAATTATTTTTATCTACTGAGTGTTGTTTTAATCTATTATATTAACTAACTAGTTAAATTGTACTTTTAATTGACTAAATTTGTAACCATTGCAAACACAATAGAACCATTAAAAATAATTTTAATCTATTCAAACATACCTATTCACTCTCAAGATTTTAAAACACTTATATTAGGCCTCAATTTAAGATAAACACTAAAATCAATCTTTAACATTTGAAATTGAAAATGAAGCCAAATAAAAATACAGTCACACAATTACTAGTGAAAAAGTGAAAACACAGGTGCGACGAGTTGTTGTGTCTGTTCGTATCTTTTAAGATGAATAATATTTAATTTTGAAATATATAAAATAGTTGTTAAATAAAAGTAAAAAAGATTTTTAAAATAACGGTTAAAGGTAAATTATTTATACAAAAATATGTAAAATTAGAAAAATAAAATATTTACAAAATAACTAAAAAGAAATTTTTAAAATAATGATTAAAGATAAACTATTTATAAAATAATGATTAAGGGTAAAATTAAAACAACAAAATATAGACACAAGAAGAAAATTCTCTTTATATATTATTAGGGTAAATACAAGCGTTATTACACCTGTGTGTACGCATTTTCTGAATATGCATGATATTATATTAGTAATTAATGATATTGTAATGCTATTAAGTTAATAAACAAAATAAAATTATATTTATAAAAAATAAAGTGAAATATATGGAGAAAATATCAAAAAATAACTATTGATGAATATAAGAGAAAAGAAGAAAGAGATAAATAAATAGTTTTATAAAAACTTGGAAAAATAACCGCTAATTTTAAAAATTTAACAAATAATTACATTGTAAAGGATAAAATTGAAATTATGAAAAATGAACACAAAAGAGGGAATCCTTTTATATATAATTATAGATTATATAAAATAATTAATTTTAAAATAATAATTAAGAGTAAAATTAAAAAAACAAAAACACAAAGAAAATCTCTTTTATATCATTATATATTATATATTATTATATATTATTATTATTATAATTATTATTATTTCAATTATTATTATTTCAATTAAAGTATTTAATTATTATTAGTATTATATATTATTTTTATTATTAATAAAAATATTAAAATTAATAATTATGATTTCAATTATTAATATTATTATTTTTATTATGAATATTAATAATTAGGGGTAAAATTAAAAAATGAAATATGAAAAAAAGAATTCTATATATATTGCTATTGTTATAGATGTTTTTCTATTAATTGACAAAAATACCAATATTAAGAACAAAAATACCAATATTAAGACTACGTAAAGTAAAAGTAAATCGACACACATCGTGTTAAGGAAAATAAAAATAAAACATAAAATAACACGTAGACCGACCTATAACAATAAGCAAGATTTAAGTAGCAAGATTATAAGAGGAAATTTTCGTCATTTTGAAGCATTGGAAACTGGTGACTTCACTTCAGTTCTGGTTACGTAGGTCTAGTTCTCTTTCATTGGATCAACGACGATTGATTCATTATTGATTAATTCCGGCCATGCGAACACGAAATGCTGATCCTGCTTCCAAATCCGCAACCCCTAAGAAGACGCCACCGCCGAGGAAATCCCCTGCGGCGAAGCGCACACCCGCCACCAAAACCAGAAGCACAAAGAAGAAAGAGGTCTCAGCCGCACCCGATTCCAAAACCGATCAATCTCCTGGTAAGCCTTTTTTTTTTCTTCTGTTTCCGAAGCTTAGTCTGAGGAAAGAAAAGCAAGACTTACACTGAAACCCCTATGTTCATGATTTCATGTTTGTTTCAACTATGACGAAGTAATTGGGGAATTCATGTTTTCTTTTATGGTTTTGCTGCAATTTCTATTTATTTGTTTATTTCTTTTATGGTTGTTCTTGTTTGAAACTGTTGATTATTTTCCAGTGCTATTTTTTTTAACCTTATCGCTTGTTGAAATTTATGACAGTGGAGCAGAAACCGGTAGCTAGTGGTAGCAGTACAAAAACTGCGAAAAAGAAGGCTCCAGGGAGACCTAGAGTTAAAGCAATTGATACTCCGAATTTGAAAGAACAACGTCAGGCAGTAGCTGATGAAATTCTTATTGAAGACAAAACCGAGGCTGCAGAGAAAGTGGAAGATGTTGAAGTTGTTGATGCAGATAATATTGAGGGTGAGAAAGAGGGGGATCAAGGTATTGAGTTTTCTGAAGATAAGGAACAGAAGTCGATGGAAGTGGATGAACCTGTTGTTGAAAAGGGGAGTGACATAATGGAAGTTGAAGTAACTGCTTCACAGGATGTTTCTGTTTCTTTTCAGCGACTAGGGCGGCCCATTATGGACCTCAATATATCTGCAGATAATGAAGATTGTACTGCTGAAAAGGAGGGAGTGAAGGGAAAGGAAGTGTTCAAAGATGAAGAGAGGGGCAAAGGAAAGGAGAAGTTGAAAGAACAGGAAGGAGATGGAGGGAAGGAAGAGGTGAAAGTGCATGAAGGGGACAAAGGACAGGAAGAATTGAAAGAACTGGAAGGAGACAAAGGAATGGAAGAGTTGAAAGAACTGGATGGGGAGAAAGAAAAGAAAGAGTTGAAAGCACCCGATGGAGAGAAAGGTAAGGAAGAGTTGAAAGAACATGAAGGAGAGAAAGGTAAGGAGGAATTAATAGAATGGGAAGGAGAGAAAGTTAAAGAAGAGACGATAGAACAAGAAGGACATAAAGTAAAGTTTGACTTGAAAGAACAGGAAGTAGAAGAAGGGAAGTTGAAAGAACATTATCCAGAGAAAGCAGAGGGAGAGGAAACAAACCTTTTTGGACATGAAGAGAACACTAAGTCGCTTGGTCTAGAAGTGAAAGCCCAGATGCAAACAGAAGATGCTAATCCCATTAAAGATGGTGGTGAAGGACCCATGAGTGGTGAAAAGATAGATCTTCGAGGACAAGGGAAGGTGGAGCTTGCTGAAGAAGATCCGGAGGAAGATCCAGAAGAAGATCCAGAAGAACCTCTAGATGAAATTGGGGCGTTGGAGGAGGAGCATAGGGAATTGGAGGCCATTGCAAATCAGCGAAAGATTAAAAAAGAGCATGAGATCTTTGTTGGTGGGTTGGATCGTGATGCTACAGAGGAAGATCTGAGAAAGGTTTTCCAGAGGATTGGGGAGATACTTGAAGTCAGGTTGCATAAAAATTCTTCAACAAATAAAAACAAGGGCTATGCTTTTGTGAAGTTTGCTAATAAGGAGCATGCTAAGAAAGCTTTGTCTGAAATGAAGAACCCTGTTGTATGTTTATGTTATACCTGATTGTTATTTCTTTGACTTTACAACCTTTTCTTTCTTTTCTGCTATGTTTTTACCTCCCATTGTTTATAGATACGTGGTAAACGGTGTGGCACTGCACCTAGTGAGGATAATGACACATTATTCTTGGGAAATATTTGCAATACTTGGACAAAAGAAGCTGTAAGTTTAGACATGTTTTTTCTGTTGCAAGTGTTTACTTCCCTGGCGTGTTAACTTATATCTTAATATATGGGTGGCAGATTAAACAGAAGCTGAAGGACTATGGCATTGAAGGTGCTGAAAACATTACGCTTGTCCCAGATGTTCAACATGAGGGCTTGAGCCGGGGTTTTGCATTTGTAGAGTTCTCTTGTCATGCAGATGCCATGCTTGCATATAAGAGGCTTCAAAAGCCTGATGTTATCTTTGGCCATGCTGAACGAACTGCCAAGGTAGCCTTTGCTGAACCCATGCGTGAACCTGACCCAGAGATAATGGCACAGGTGAAGTCTGTGTTTATTAATGGTCTCCCTCCACACTGGGACGAAGATCATGTGAGGGAGCTATTTAAATCTTATGGTGAAATTGTAAGAATCGTCTTAGCACGGAATATGTCTACTGCTAAGAGGAAGGATTATGGATTTGTTGATTTTTTTACCCATGAAGCTGCTGTAGCTTGTGTTGATGGTGTAAATAAATCAGAAATGGGTGATACGGCATCAAAGGTATTCACTCTTGCTTGTTACTTGACCCTGATTTTACATGCCTACAAAATTTTCTCTCTTTTCAGTGGTTTCCCTTTTGCTGGTTTTTTGAACGTAGGGGGGAATATCAACTTCAACTGCATTATTTTTAAACTATGCTACCTCCCATCTTATTTTGTAGGCAAAAAAGAAAACACTTTTCTTGTTCTCAAATGAAAGCAAATTTTAACTACTTTTACTTCATGTAATGATATTTTTAAAATATCCTAACTTATAATGTTTGACTTTTCGTTCGAACATCATAATATTTATTTTTTGTTTTAGAGGAAAGGCATTTTAGGAAGAATATTAAAAAATTAGTTAAATTTAACGTACTTAACTGGTTTTCTTAATATGTGTGAAGTTAGTTTTTTTGTTTATACACGAGAAAGGAAGTAGTGTATTGGAAGAAATTGGCTTTTAATAATTTAGGTTTCAATTTATGTGTTCGTGAAGAGTCTATGTTCATGTCTGGTTCAATTTATTTTGGAGAAATAATATTTTTTTAGACAGTTTTTAAAAAATAAGGGGTTATTTCCTTAGAAATAATCTGAATCAAACATGTGCCTTAACTCTTGCAACATTTATAGACGCGACTTAAACTTGTATCAAGTTTAAATCATACAAAATTGGCATTTAGAAAACCTAATGGTCTGAAAACTTAATTTATTTATTTCTTTTAATTTCTTTACCTTTTTTAATTAATGTTCAGTTATAATGAATTTTTTATTGTTTATTTCTTTGAAAATACTGTTAAACAATATACAAGAATTAGAAAAGTTTCATTTGTAACCAGTATTTACATTTTTTTATTAGTATTATATATATATATATATATATATATATATTTTGTGTGTGTGTGTATGTATATATATATATATAATTTGTATATCTTGACATTTTTAAAAATTAAAAGTTTTAATTATGTGGTTTTAATATTTTTTTATTAATAAAATAATTTTATGTAAATTAAATTTATTTGTGTACTTTCTTATAAATTGCTGAAACAAAAGTTTTTTTCTAATTATTTAGCTTGAAAGATATTTCCAAGTAAAAAAATGAAAATTAAGAACTAGTTTATGATATTTCAAGATATTTCAAGGTTTAATTTTCAGTGCAAATTTTTGTAAACTCGAGTATGGCAATCTTGCTTCTTTTGAAATATTTAGAATCAATGCGTTCATCTTGCATATTCTTAGATCTCAAAATCTTTTTGTTAGAATTGTTTAACTTTTTGAATGAGTTAGCTTGTTAGAATAGGTTAACTTGTCGTTTTTGTATAATCTATCTGTCGCATGTTTCAGTTGCTCATATCTTTATTGAATATCTCTGATGTAAGTATCCTTATAAATATATGAATAACCTTAGATGATTCTTTTAGGCATTCATTCTATTTTAACTCTCAAATTGGTATCAGAGTAGGTCAATCCTGAAATGTTTGTCAGTGTCTAATGAGTCTGTCATGGTTACCCTCGCTTACTGCTCTGACAGAGACCAGGTCATGTTTGTCTCGTCAAGCAACACAAAGCCCTATGTCTACGTGCTGTCTGCCGCTATTGCGGGCTGCTGTAGTTCTCTCCAACAAGCATCAAATTTGGACAATCTCTTTATGTGATACAGAACCCAACTAACTTGAAGGACAATTCCTCCTCACGTGCCACCACATGCATTCCCTTTGAACGACTTACCTAGGTGCATGCTATTCACATGCTGCCTTTTGGGAATGACAGTGTGCCACCATTGTTGCCTTCACTGACCTCTTTAGTCCCTATTCCAACCGCCGTTATCTCCTTTCACTCTCGGTTGGTGTTTAGGTCCTCTTGAACACGTTGAATGTTTATTTTTTAATCCTTGTCTTCTCTTTCTCTGGTATAAAATGGAATCTGTACCTATCCACTCCTTGTATGGGTTCCCCACAATTACTTTAGGAAAGCTTAATGGCGAAAATCATCTATCTAGGCTTGCATTTGTTGAACTTTGGTTTTTGGCCACGGTTTCTATGATCACATGGAAGAAGATGATTGTAAAATACTACTAACTAGACAAGGTTGGCCAGGGGAATAAGATAGATTTTCAGCTTTTTGCTCTGTTTATGACAATCTATGGAACCCAATATATTGGAAACTCTTAAAGCATTCAAAGCTAGTAACTCCTTTTGGAAGAAGGCTAAAAGTATTTTTTGCAAATGGTATTTAATGCCTATATGATTTTGGTCATAAATTGGTATCTCTTAAACAAAATCACGACATGACTTCCTTTATTGCTATTGTCCAATTAGTTGTTAAGGAGTTGAAGTTGTTCTCATAAGTTTGATTCTTTAGAAGATATTAAGAAGCTGGAAAAGTTTTATATCATCATGATCATTCTTGACATGAACCCATATTTTGATTATGTTCAAGACCAAATCTTAGTTGCTTAACCAAACAACATGATTGTTTTGTGTTCCTACTCATGGTTATCGAACTCTAGGGACAATCCATAAACTCATGAATTTAAGAGTTTATTCGCCTGCTCTGAGTTGACTTGCATGCAAACCTGTTTTTTAGACTTAGATTAAACTCGGATCAGACTTGATCAACTTAGAGTAGGCTTACAAGTTCCAGTCACGTGAATGGATCATGTCGTTTGGCCATATGTTGCATTTGGAATGCAGTGTTTCAAAATATGAAGGCACATTTCGATCTTCAACTCTTGTGTTCACACTCTTTCTCCCATAAGTCGTGCATCTTTTCCCGTGTCACACATCTTAGAACACCATGTCATGTCGGCTTAGCCACCGTGCTGCATCTTCTTAGACCATCATCTTCTTAGAACATCGTGCATCTTTTTTTTTATCGTAGCTCTTCTCCGATTGTGCCTCTCCTCTTCTCTGTTTGCTGTGTTTCGTTTCTGAAGTGTTAAGTTCCTCCTCTAGTTGCAGAATTTGTTCATTTTTGTTTTGTTGTTCAGTTTAACAGTATTGTCTTGTTTTGTTCCTCTTCGCAAGATTTTTTTTTATTTGTTCAGTTAGTATTTAGTTTTGTTTTATTTTTAAACTTTTCTTTTTCTTTCTATTTCATGGTTAGTTGTTCAGGATTTTAAAATGTCCAAAAGTGGATCTAGTTCAACTTCTTTTGATGTGAATCCTCACTTCGTAGACCTAGAAGACATTTTTCTATTTAGTTATTGAATTGTTATCACCTTAAGAACTTATTTTTTGGAATTGTATGGACTTATCTTTTTGGTGTAGTTTGAACTTATACAATAGTCATGTGCATTACTAAACTCAGTTATGGAAGTTTTGTCTTTTATTTTTTATTAGTTATGGTGTGGAATGTTGAATTGGTATGTATTATATCTATTTTTTTCATATAACTTAGACTCTTAAGGGTCTACATAGCTCCCGTGAGTCCAGGTAGACTTTGGAATTTGATAAACTTGACTACTCTTGTCGGCAAAAATCTTCATGATTTTGATGAATCATTTGCCATGGTGTCTACTTGTAGAAGGGGAACTGTGGAAATAGAGGAGGACAAAGTGGTCATGTATGTTATAGTAAGGGAATGGGCCGTACTTAAGAAAACTATTTCTCTTTACATGGCTTCCTTGACAAGACAACCGATGTCTCAAATATGAGTAAATTGAATCCAAGTTTTCTAATGAAGAGTAACATGAATAGTTAAGGTTAAAATCTAGCAGCCAAACACAATTTTCCACTCTAGTCTGATCTATCAACAACTTCCATTTCTCAAATCATGAAAAGTCAAAGTCCATGGATAGTTGATTTAGGTGCCTTTGATAATATTTTTAGTAATACTCGGTTTCTTCCATTTTAGTGTAGTACGAGTTGGCTAATTGGCGAAGGATATGAATCTATAGAACTCTAACTCTTTTGCACTAGATCCCCTATGTTATGTTTTGTATCCCCATCTAAACTTTTGCATGATTGCTTGGGTTATCCATACTTATCAAAATTGAAGAAAATGGTTCCTAACCTTAGCAAAGTTAAAGTCAAAGAGGGAATCGTGTCAATTAGAAAAATGTGTTAAATCTTCGTTTCCAATAATACCTAAAACATGTAACCTTGTCTTTTCTACTATTCATTCTGCAATTTGCGCTTCAAGTCGAGTATGATTTTTGGTTTCAATATTTTGTTACATTTATCAATGAAAATTTTAGCTATACTTGGGTTTATTTAATGAAAGATCAATCTAAACTATTGTCTTTGGTATCTTTCCTTGATGCAATAAAGATCCAGTTTGGCCAACTTATCAAAATTGAGCGGTCATAATGCTAAAGAATACTTTTCTTTTGACTTCTGTACTCTTTTAAGTTCAAATGATATTTTACATCAGTCCACTTGATACACCTTAGCAAAATGGTATAACAAAGAAAAACTAGACACTTAGTTGAAATTGCTTGTACCTTGTTGATTGGTCCTAATATACCAGTTTATCATTGAGGTGATGCTATTCTTACTTATTACTCGCTTCCTCATAAATAGAATGCCCTCTTCCTTTCTTGACAATCCATGTACCTATACTATCCTATTTCTTGATGAACCTTTATTTCATGCTTCTCCTATGTCTTTGTGTGTGTGTGTGTTGTTCAAGATGTGGGGTTTGGACAAACTTTGCAAGAGTTATCAAATGTGTTTTCTTAGACTATTCTTTATGTTATTCTCCAGAAACTAAAAATCATCGCATCTCTACAAGTGTTACCTTTTTAAAGGAAATTCCTTTCTATCACTTCCTTCACTTTAAGATGTTAGTTTGACATAACAAGTCTTATTTGTCCCGTTCACTATTATAAGATGTTACTTGTCTTTTGTAGTTGGAGTGGTTTGTCAGTTTATTTAGGCTTCTCGTCTTGATCATTGGAGTGAGGGTATTCACATCCCTAGATACCTTACAAAGGCTCCTGAACAAGGATTGCTATATGAAGATATGGGAGATACCCAAATGATTGAGTATTGTGATGTTGATTGGGGAGGAACTCCTATAGATAGGTGTTCCTCTGCTAGATTTTGTGTTTCCATTGGAGGAAATATTTTTTCTTGAAAAAGCAAGAAACAAAATGTTGTTACTCATTGGAGTGCCAAAGTTGAGTTAGAGTGATGACGTCACTCATTTATGAACTCGTGGGGATAAAACAGTTCCTTTAGGAGCTAAGATTTTATGAAATTCAACAAATAAGCATGTATTGTGATAACCGGGCAGCCATTCACATTGCTTCTGATCCTATATTTCATGAAATAACCAAACACAGAAATTGATAGTCATTTCATTTTGTTAAAAAAAGTCGTCCAAGAAAATTTGCGTGTAATTTGTCAACTCAACTATTAGCTTGATACATACAATTTGCATGTAATTTCTATTTATATGTTATAAGCTTGATACGTACAATTTGTACGCTCTAGCTTGAGGTGAAGTTTCAAAGTTTCGTAACTATTTAATTTATTTGAATGGTTAGCTTGTTAGAATAGGTTAATTTATCTCTTTCGTTTTACCTACCTGTCACCCATGTTAGGTTGCTCGTATCTTTTTTGACTGTCTCTAATGCAAGGATCCTCATAAATATAATTAACTAAGGCATGATTTATCTCTTAAGCATTCTTTCTATTTTCACTCTCAAGTCTCTTAAATAGGTTTATGAGCTAAATGATATCTTGTTCTCCTTTACATTTCCAAAACTTCAATAAAGGTGCCATTGTTTCGAATGCAAAGTTTTACCATTGTCCTCATCTTAAGTTTTTTTTTTCTTTTCTTTTACTTTTATCTCTCTCGTATCCGAATTCTACAGTAGTGTGCCGAAAGTTGTTGTGTTTGATACTTTTTTGGACACACACTTATCGGATATGCATTTGTCTCGTGCCTAAAACTCCTGACACCTATTTTTGACTATCCTAGACACTTTTTTCATAAAAAAGAAGAAATTAAAAGAAAATAACTTTTATTCTAAATAATGCAAGATTTATCCTTGTTTCCTTTCTCTATTCAGATATATGTTTCTTAATTAGAATTCTATTTTGAGGGTCCTTATTATAGGGAAACTAGCAGATTTGTTTTTACATTGTGAGTTATATAAATCTTAATTATTAATTGCTATTTTTGTCAATTTATGTATACATGCATGTGCGCACACACACTGCATATCACCATATCCTTTATTTTGGACATTAGCTATACTCTGGTATCTGTCATTTTTGTGTTGGAGTTGGTGCCTCCTATATAAAAATAACTCCCCCATCTCTCATATTTGGAGTCACAAATTTCCCTTCTACATCTTTAATAAACCTTAATATATACTTGTTTTCCTTTCTCGGCTTTTAGAAAGGAAATAAATCTTACATTTTTCATTCTTTGTTCTGAGCCTTTAGTAAAACACTCCAAAAACTTTAATGTGTTTTATTCACAAGTTTTCTATTTTTATTTTCAAACATACCGATACCTTGCTCAAATTTTAGCATTTAAAGCACTGAACCAAATACATAAAATGATCTGCATACAGATATTTTAAGTGTTATAACAACGGTTTTGTAGATTGATAATGGAACAGGTATTGAAAACCATTTTTATTGTCATCTAAAAATCTGCATAGACAAATTGTTTGGCCATGATTTACAGGATAAATCGCTAATTTTGTGAGAGACTTCTTGTTGAATTGATGGTTACAAATGTGTAGCTTGGTTTCTAACACATTTGTTTGGGCAACAAGCTTTCTAGGTCACGAGTTACAAACTGGGTCAGTGAGGCCATATGAAGATTTCAACTGTGTTTTCTGTTGATGTAGAATTGTGCAGTGAAAGGCAAAGTACAACTAAAATCACTTCTAATCTAGGAAATTTAGGGCAGATATTAATGATAAAAAATAGATTTGTTGACTCTTGTGCTGTACTTGCAATTATGTGAGTTTGAGCTAGTCGGACTAAGTCTACTCATCTACCAGGAAAAGATTAATAAGTTTAAGAGCAAGTTAAACCCATTTTACAACCTAGAATTGTGAAGTTATATGATTCTGTAAGTTAATTTGAGAGTTTGATGTCAATGTTCATTGATCTCCTTCACTCCCTCTTCGCCCTTGCTGACTCTCAGATTAATCTTCATGAATGTATCAATATCATATTATTACGGGCTTAATTTCTGCTCTACACCCATTTAACATCCTTGTATTTTATTTTTCTTTTTATGTTGACTTGATTTTGCATCTGGTAATAAATACTCAATTTTTCAATGCTTTTCAGATAAAAGTGAGAGCTAGACTTTCAAACCCTCTGCCTAAAACACAGGCTGTCAAAGGTGGTATGTGTGGTGGGTTCCGAATTGGTCATGCTAGGAGTGCAGCCTTTTCAAGACCAGGTAATCTTGGTTTTTCTGACAATTAACTTAGAACCTAAATTATCTTGTTGAATCCAGTATTAAAATTATCTAATCGCAGTCCCTACTAGAGGGAGGGGGTTTGGGCGAGGAAGACAGCCCTTCAACAACAGGGGAAATTTCAACAGGGATAGGAGTTTCTATCACGGTGGAAACAGTCAAATTGGAAGAATGGGTTTTCGGGATGACCTTGATTTTAATATACATCCAGATTTCCGTCAAAGGCAATTTGGTCCACAAGGTTATTTGTAGAGATCGTGCTATAAATTTAGTTCAGGTTTATTTTTTCATGTTTTGGCGTGAAGTTTTGAGTGATATTAATATTTTATTACGTTGTAAATCAGGAGCTGTGAGGGGTGGACATTATGCTGGTAGCCGAGGTGCTTCATTTGCTGGACCGTCTAGACCTTATCAATACAGAGCATGGTATGGTATGCCTGATGGAGGTTCTAGTGAGCCTGTTCCTCCAAGGAGGACCTACTCCCCTGGTGGACAATTTGACATGCCTTTTATGGGAAGACATTTTGATGATCCATATCTATACGATGACAATATACATGGAATGAAACGTCCGTTTTATATGACTGTAAGATTTTTATTTTTTTGATTTTGCTTATTAATGTGGTTGTATTTACTATTTTTTTTGTTAATTCTATTCACAACTGGAAGATACTAATTAATTTGAATCGATTGTATTCGTGTTCAAGGACCCTGAACCTGATTACATGGGCCCCAATAGACTTCGTCCCCGTTTGGATTATGCAGATCCTCCTATATTTCATGGAACTCATCACCATGGTCGATACCTTTGCTCCCTTTTTATACTTAATCCATTGCTCGATACCGTGGATTATATTCTTGACAACCTTTTTCTTTTTAAATTGCTTTTTGTAGATTCTTTTGGGTCTGGCAGCAGACAGTACCCGCCTGACTACTATGCTTCCGATGTTAGTTAACATTATCTAACCTATTTTTATTGTTCATATAATTTAATTGTAATATTAGTTACAAATTTTTCTTTTCATGTTACAGTACGGTAGAGGTTCATATTCATCTTATTATGGGGGTGATGGCTCACATGGACATGGATACTATTATTGATGTGATGAATCATTTGGTAAGGATTATTTTCTAGAATTTTACATTCCAATTTGTTGCAGTGAATTCTCTTCTAATACTTCGTGGATCTTTATTCTTGTTTAGGTGCATCTGGAACTGTGGGACAAACATCTTCAAATATAAGCTTGCTACTTGAGCATGCAATTCTGAAGTTGCATATTTAGTTTACAGTCTTCTCTTACTCCTTTGCCACCTGGTTTGTTTCTTTATATATCTATATCTATTTGGTCATAGGTGGTATAGACTAAATTGTTTAATGATTTTCGGGTAGGTTGTCTTTCAGGTCCTGGAGTAAGGTATTAATAAGATTATATGGAATGGGCTAGTTTTTCTTGAACAACTTAGGTATGATGAGATCAGGGACTTGTATTTGAGGATGCTTTGTTGAATGAACAATATAAATCTGACTCGTCTAATATAACTTTGATGATCGGAAAGTTTAAAGGACTATTGGAAGCAAAGAAATTTAGCCATGATGGATTTATCTTTTTATCAAGTGATAGACAAGGTTTGGTATTTGAATATGCATATTGAGGCTCTTGTGGTTCTAATGGATGCCTTTGGAGAGTTTGCTACAGTTCACTTTCATTATTAGGAGCCAATAGTGATCTGAACTGAAAGCTTTACCCTATTTTGGAGTTCTTTTGATTGGCTGGGATCCTTCAAGTATTTATTGATATCCATACATAAGCAGCCTTTTTATGGTGAAGTTTATGCTTACTGAATTTACTGGAAGACTAGACTAGGGACTAAATACAGTGAAAGGCTGACTTTCATTTGGCATGGTGTTCATGGATAATGCTACGGTTATGGAGTAAATGATATATATTATTGGTTTGGTTCCTTGTGACGCTAAGTTATTACTAATTTGGGTTTCCTTGAGGAGATCTCCATACTAAGTAATTGCTGAAACATGTTGTGAATCATCAATCCAATGGAACATTTTTGTAGTGAGATTATTAGGTTGCTTATCTTGCTACAGTTTTTTAAGATTTTTTATTGTAGTGTGAATAAGTGGACGTTTTTTGAAACGAATTGTGAAGCACCAATCATATGGAACTTTGGAAAAATGTTCTCTTTCTGTGGATTTTTAGAACTTTTATTGTAGTGAATAGGTGGTGGGTTCATAGTGATAGGAATGGTATGTAGCATGGACCAGTCCCTGTCTCTTGAATATTGAATGGTGAAGTTATGAAATATCTGAAAGTTTGAGGTGTAATACGATTTATTCTGAGCTCTACTAATTTGTTTAAAAATCACAAAACTCGCCTAAAGCAGTTAAAGATGCAATTTGTCATGGTTAACTGCTTAAGATCTAGACTTGGATTGAAAATAAGTAGAATGCTAAGAAGATTTGGTTGTCATGCATTCAATTTTTTACTAGGGTTTTCTTTGGGTGTTTAATGTTTGTGACATTACATTTCTGCTGTCTTATTCTGGAAGTGTGAGTAGTGTTGTTTTCTTTTAACTCCAGTTTTTTGGTCATAGTTTCTTATATAGAAGCTACGGTACAGACGGGGCAATTATGTACGTTGTTATGCTGTTATAATGTCTCTTGAATTGAATATAGGAAACACGTTGGTATGCTTCCCTCATTGTGTTATTTTCTTGGTTTGACATTATGTATAAAAGGGTCAGGAAAAGTTCAGTCTTTTAGTTGAACAAAAGACTCTTTCTTTTTCTCCTGTTCAACTTAATTAATACTTGCAAATAAATAAAGTGATAAAAATGTTATTTTTTACCGAATACAAATAATTGACATAGAAAGAAAGTACATGCAATCTGAAACTTCTTTAATTCCTTATTTAAATCTGTCTTGTTTCTGTAATGGTTTTCCTCGGAAAAGTACGTACGAAAGGCTCTTTTACATTCCGACATAAGATTCAATTGAAATTATTTTGACGAAAATTTCAGTATGGATAAGATCATATCAAGATGTCTTTTAAGGATAATTTTTTGGAAGAGTAAGAACGTGGAAACCATCTTCCACAAAAGAAAGAATTACCCATTTTTATAAAATAGATAACAAAATGAAAAAAATAAAATTATGAAGTTGATTCTGACTTGATGTAATGTGATAAAATTAGGATAAATATAGTATAGAGAAAAATATTATATTGAATTATATTTTCTATAAGAAGTTATCCTCGTCGAGACTTGTACTTCTATTTTGAGTATTGTTTCTAAATATTTAATATAGTCCTATATCCAGTATGAACTTGTAATTATTATTTAAACTACGAAAGATTAAAAGTGCAAATAAATAATAATTATTTCGAAAGAACATTAGAAGATAGTTTTTTTAAGGTCCATGTCATTAGGAATCTAACAATTAAATAGTTTTACAAAGAACGTTAAAGATAAAAAGTGAAAAGAACCACTTTAAAATTTTGTTGTGAAACCATCACGGAAAAAGTACTTGCACATTGAAGTCTATATTTTAATTTCAAGATTTTTTTTTGTTAGACTGACAAGTTTTTTTCATAAAATATCATCAATTGAAAATAATTTTTATTTGTCAGATAACTGTTTGATTGATTATAGAGTTTTTTTTTTTTTTTTTTTTAAAAAACAATAAAAAAATTTTTTTTTAAAAAAAAAATTTAAAAAAATTAAAAAAAAAAAAAAAAAAAAAAAAAAAAATTAAATTTTTAAAAATTATTTTGTTTTTTTTTTTTTTTTTTATAAAAACACTTAAAAGAATATGTTTGAAGAGAAAAATTTAAAAGAAGTTAAAATGATAGAAAACCAAATGAGAATAATTTAATTTCTTAAAATTAAAAATATTAAAATTTCACTTAAAAGTGTAAGAATTTAAGATTAAAATTATAGATTTATTTATTTTTATAAAAAAACTTAAAAGAACATGTTTGAAGAGAAAAGTTTAAAAGAAGTTAAAATGATAGAAAAACATATGAGAATAATTTAATTTCTTAAAATTAAAAAATTGAAATTTCACTTAAAATTTAAGAATTTAAGATTTTTTATATTCCTTTTTCTTTCAAATCTATATTTCCTTTTGAATTTGAATTTTCTGTTGAATTTTTTATTATTTTTCTTATGCTATGCATTTAAAATATCATATGGACACTGATTTTGAAATTTAAAAATACATTTATTTTTCTTTAAAATACTAACAATATATCTTTAAAATATTTTGTCTTTTGACTAAAAATGTCAACGAGACGGGTAGAATACATATAGTAATTCTCTCATACCAGCGATATAAATATATGTCCCGTACCTGTTTTTATATTTGTGCAGATATCCGTTATGTGGATATCCGTTATGTGGATATCCGTTATGTGGATATCCATATATATATTTTTAATTTTTGCAGATATTCGCATCCTATAAATATTTACAAAAAAAAAATCTAAGCATATTTTATAAAATATTTAAACTATAAATTCAAATAAAATACAATTCATCATTATCATAAGTTTTAAACATAATTCAAATAAATTCAAATTCAGTGGACCATTGTGTGGATAAGGGGGCCATGGCCCCCCAATTTTTTTTTTTTACATTTATATAATTTAATATATGATTTTAAATGATTTTTTTCAAATTTAATATTTTTAATATATTTTATATATTTGATATTCTAATAAATTTTTACACATTTATATTTGTATAAAAGTAAAAGTTTTTTTTTCACATTTATTTTTCAATTTTATCTTTTAAATTTTTTTTAAATAAAAATAATTATTTTATTAATATTATCTTTTAAATGGTTATTTGTTTAATTTAATCATTTTTTATTTTTTAAAATTTAATCATTATAAATCAAAATTAATTATACTAAAATTATAAAAAATATTTATATCTAATTTTATAATTATAATAATAACAATAATTATAATTTTATTATTTTTTATTCTCATAAAAAAATACAATGACTAGTTTATATAAAAATTTTAGGATTATTCTTTTGGTTTCTTTTTTCGTTCAAAAATATTAAGTTGGTCCTCTAATTTCTTTTAATTTCAATTTGGTCCGACTTTTCGTTAAATAATGTAATTTTGTCATTTGGTCCAATTTCTTTCAAAAATAATGTAATTTTGTCATTTTTTCGTTAAATTTATTGAATAAAATCAAGAATTTTTTCATCAAAATTAAAGTTGTGAATAAGGGTGGTTTGCTTTGTTTGTGTAATTGATATAATCCTAGTGTCAATTTTGATGAAAATGTTTTGCTCTATTTCAAAAAATTTAACGAAAAAGATAAAATTGCATTAATCTTTATAAAATCGAAACCAAATTGAAACTAAAAAACACTAGAGGAAACATAATATTTTTAGACAAAAAAATGGACCAAAGAGTAATTCAACCAAAATTTTGGCACCCCAAAAATATTGCCTAAATGTTCAAAATCTTACAAGTTCAAATAAAATTATAAAGTAAATATTAAATAACGTTCAACACAGAAAAAGTTCTTTAATTAGTTTTTGGATCAACAAGTTCACATGTTTGATTGATTCCTAAAAAATAAAAGAAAAGGTTGTTAAGGGTTGTACCTAGAAGAACATAGTGAAAGAATATTTGAAACTCGAAGAATGAAGAATGAAGACGAGACAATACACAACTTAAAAAAAATTAGGCCACAATCTTCTTTACACACACTCATATATATATATATATATATATATATATATATATATATATATATATATATATATATATATATATATATATATTTAAAATTTCGTAAAATTAAATATTATGATATCTGTACCCATCCCATTAATATGCGGATATAAAAAGTTCTCGTACCTGTTACTCACAGATATCTATATATAATATCAATTCCTTACCCATTGTGGGTTTTATCTGCTAATATCGACAAATAATTTTATTTTTTACTTTCCTAATTAGGACATCATTAACTTAAATAAATACTAGACTTTATTGACACAATATTATCTTTTACTAATATTATAGATTTCTTTCGTATTAAAAGATTGATATGATTATTTAATGTAATTCATTTAGTTTAGTTAGATTGATGTTAACATTGTTGAAATATGACCATGTAAATAAAATAATAAAATTAATAATAAAATAGTGTATAAGATCAAATAGGAATGGAAGAGGTACTTGACACAAATCACAAGAATTTGTGTGTAAACATGACTTGTATATGTGAAAGGATTTCTTCTGTAATTGTAAACAACTAAAATATTGCTCTAAAAAAAACCACTTAAATATTACCTACTAATTAGCTATTAATTGTACTAAATATGTGCTTTGGGAGGCATATGTTATATGAGATTGTGACAGAAATGAAGACCCATAGCCTAATCACTATACCTTTCACTTCATTAAATTCTTCTAGCTATTAAAGTCATTACATATTTTAAGAATGGTTGAGGAATTCTACAAACATGCCACAGTACACGAAGGTACAAATTCCTCTTTTATACTATTACCGACCGACGCCTATTTTAAGAAGTGATGAGAGTCAATTTGCTTTCCTTGGAAGGGAAATAAGTTAGATTAGGTACTGAGGCAGCACATAATCAAAAGGTAATAAAATATCATATTTTCTTCTTAATTTGATTTCAAAGAAGCTTACAGCTTAGTTTAGTTTAATGGAGTTTCTTCTTTTATATGATTTAATGAAGGTTTGGTGAGATATGAGTTCGGTGGATTAGAGCATCAATTTGTAAAAAATTGAAATTCTTTAAACAATTGCTTTCTTGAGTGAGAATCTGTTATGAAACATCTCTGTCAAGTGAAAGGGAGACAAAAACTTTTGATATAAAAATTTTCAAATTTTAAGATTTTTATCAACTTTATATTATATATTTTTTGAATTATTTTTTAATCAACCTTAAACTCTAATACTATCAAAGAATACGTTAAAAAAATTCAACACTTTTGAATTGTAAATCTTATAAATTCAACACTTTTGAATTGTAAATCATATAAGAGATCATGACATCATATTCAATCCAAAATCTTAATGCAATATACTTATGAGTTCTTTTACTTATATATTGCTTCCTTGAATTTCTAACATGATCACTAACTTTCTTTTTTGATGGTGGCAAAAAAGTTTATATAAACTCATGAAGCAAGATACAACTTTAATATATTTTCTTTCTTCAAAATAGGAAGTGAAATCATCAATATCTCTTGTTATAGTTTGTAGATGAAATGTTTTTATGAGAACCCACAACAAAGAATGTGCTAACCTTGAAAACCATATAACATATATGGGGATGGAAAATGGAACAATGCGATGGTATATATGTCTCGAATATAGGGACCTAGCAACTATCTAAAAATACTCAATTTGTCTTTATCCTTTCCTCGTTGTAGTTTCTCACATTCGATCTCCTTTCTTTCTTTTTCTCTCGTTCGGTTGTCCAGACGATCGGGTACCTGTCTATAAGACTTTGATGCTTAAGTCAATTCAAGTCTGTTTGGATGAATGTAATTAATGTTGTAATAAATGCGAAGTAAAAGTTATCACCAAGTTACCTTAGACTCCTATTTACAGTCTTTAACATGGGCATGTAATTAGAATTTTCTTAATCATGGTCCAATTGCTTTTTAAACTTGATTACTAACTTGTTTTACTTTAATTTACAAATTTGGTTCTAATGCATCTGCCCGACCGATGAATCTGTGCGTGTTGTTGAAGGCCACCTATTTATGTTATGACGACAAAATTTCACTGTCACGGGCGGAACATAGCCGCTTAGGTTGTGAGCTCCCTAAAATCACTCCGAAGAAATTGTCACATCAACAACCCACGAGATTATCTGCCTGTAGCGGGTGGTCGCCCGGCCGCTTATCCTTGGATCGCCTAACCGAGGGTCTGACTAGGAATGTTGATAGGTCATACAGTACAATATATAACTATATTAATGATTTTGAATCATAAACAAGCAACATAAATTCAATTTTCACCATTAGTAATGATTTTGAAAATTTTATAGAAATTGATTTTTGAATAAAATTTACATAGAATCATAACTTATACCTTGTCATTGTAAATATACTACTGCGTTTATAGACTACTTTTTCTTAAAATCATAGTCTATAGAACGTAATTAAATATGATATTTGCACTAGTGAAATTGTAAACCTACCGGTGTTTCATGTACTTGTGATTACTAATTAGGCCAATCTAAGAAAGAATTGAGATTCTTATGCAAAAATTAACTTGTAAGTTATCTTTCTAGAAACAAAAACATTTGTCTTTTCGGAGGCAAATGTGCTTCATAATATGTCTTGACATCTCCGTTCTATTTATCATTCTTTAAATTACCAAAAATTATAGAAAATAAGATTAAATATATAAAATAAGATTATTACTGAAGAAATAATTTTTTTCAACTTCATTAAATAAAATGTTCTGAAAAAAAGTTAAGTGTCCAAAAATGTGTTGGAAATAATATTATTTAAATATTAAAATAACTACGAATACGAAGAAGAAATTTAAGTTTTTGTGTCCTTTTGTTTCCTGGTTTGGAGAGGTATTTTGTTAGAAAATAAAAAAATAAAAAATGGTAAGAATAGTTTTTGAAAATAGGAATAAGCATAATTATTTTATTATTGGTGATACAGTAAGTTTTATTTGCCTCAAATCTAGAGAGCATAAGAATAATGTTGTCTATTTATTTTAAGCAATGTGTTAAAAAATGTAGATAATTTAGCATTTTTAAAATTGTGATAATTTAACTTTAAATATTTCTAAATTTCTATTATGTGACCCAAGTAGATGTTAACGGGATGGGTAGGGTACCAGTAGTAGCTCCCCGTACCTTACCCGTTGGATAAATATTTGTCCTGTATCCGTGTGAGTATTTGTTATGCGGGTATCCACATATTTTTTTAATATCCATGGATATTCACAAGTACCTGTAGGTATTTACAAAAGAAAATTTTAATATTTAATAAAAACAATTAACCATAAATTCAAATAAAAAATACAATGCATAACCTTTATAAATTTCAAACAAAGTGAAACAAACCCATTTAAATAGTGTTGAATGACAATTTATAAATAAATGAAGGTTTTTTTAAATCAATTGATAAAAAATAACTCATTCAAAATCGATGTGTTAATGTTTTAATAATTTTTCTTAATTTAAATTAGAGTATAGTGGGTACGGGTATCCAATGGTACGGATATTATGATACTCGTACCCGCCCTGTTAACAGGAGAGTATAAAAAAATATCCGTACCCGTTATCCATAGGTATCCATTTTCAATATATATTTCCTACTCGTTGCGAGTTTTATCGCGGATACCTGCACGTATGAGTTTTTTTGACATCCTTAAATCCAACAATAATTAAATTGTTGTAGAGTGTATCGATTTTTCTATGATGTACCAAGTCATAATCAAATCATCATGACAGTTTGATTGTTACGATCTTAAGCGAAAAAAATTGTATAAAATTATATAACTTCTGCCTTTGCGGTAAGTGCTCAATACAACTGTTGCTATCATATCCAAGGCGAGTGTCCGAATGAGTAATAAATGTTGGCTCAAAATGTGCTTAACAAAAAAGAAGTAGAGTATGCAAAGTTAAGTGTAATTTAATATTTTATTATAGCCTAATGTTCCAAGCAATATATTCACTTTTTTTTTCTTTCACCCATAAGAAATAAAACCTAATGCAGACAATTTTTTGCATACATATTCTGTCAACAAATCCAAGTGGCTTCTAAACATGAAAACCAACTGAAACATGTAGCTATGAAGACATAAAGCAACGAAATGCATGCTTAATGAAGAGGGCACATGATAAGGTTTCTTTTTACTCAAAAACTCAAAAAGAATAATACAACATTTAACAGTGAGAGAAGGTGGAATATCACTATTTTGTGCTGTAGCTAGGCACTAGATTACTCATTAAGCAACACATAGCACAGTATGTGTTTGTGATAATGTAAGTGTTAAACTACTTAAGTCCTGAGAAGTCATATTGAGCGCACGAATCTTAATTTACACCGACACACCGCACTCGTGCCTGATGGCGCAGAGAGATTCTAAATTCTCACTCCTCCACCCATTTTCTTACAAATTCAAATTACATATATCATCACATGTCTCAACATCCATAACAACATTTATATAGTTACTACCAATGCAACAAATTAACCCTACTCATTTTTCAAATACACATATCCCAATGTCACAGTCTGATGAACCTGCACTTAGAAACGGGTTGAACTTGTTCCTTTCATTACTATTCTGGAGTAGCAACAATGCCATGTCCGACCCAGTGTGATGATGAGCTGCAAAGCTTGACACTCCTTCTATTTCATGCCTCTCTTCTATTTCATGACTCAACTGAGAAGCCACAAACTTGTCAAGTGCCCTCCAATCAGTCACTCTCTTTGTGTTGGATAACTCCTTCTGAGAAACATCATCGTTGTTAATGTTGTCTGATATAAGGGACACTGAGGTTTGCTTCTTCACTAGTGGCATGGAGGGGCTTTCTAGCTGAGGAAGCTGCATCAGTTGTTCTGCATGCATGAAGCTCAAATTATCTGCGTCTGTCTCTTTCTTGTACAACAAATTTTGAGCTGAAATATTGTTCCTCTGAGGTTGCCTTAACATAACCGAAGAGTTGACACCGCATGCTTGTTCCTCGTATGTGTACCTTCGATCCCACCCTTCAATGGTCTTCGTTTGGCCGTTAGTTCTTTTCCTGAATGCTCTGCACACAACCCATCCTTCTTCCTGCACACACTCGATTATATGTTGGATGAGACTTTCACTTTCTCTTGAAACGTATTATGTTTGACTTGACTAGGTCAACCAATGTTTTTAATGGAAAAAAAAAGTGAAAGTTCGTGTTTAACTTTTTATGAGTGTTTTTTCCTATTAGCTTTTGCAAATTTTCGGCCTGTTTGTTGTCAATAGTACTATAGCCAGTTAATAAACAAATCATTAGTTGCATCCTTATAAGTAAGCATGCAATGAAAGAATATTATTGTGGCTTATTACATGTTGTGTTTGAGAGCGAAATAAGTCTCCTTTTGGTTCTTTATCTGTTCACCTTTTATGTCTTCCTAATTAAAAGGTTTGTAAATGGTGACATTTGCTTAATTATTAGATTTTTTTTTTCTGGCTATGCCATTTTTCAACCAGAAAGACAAGAGAAAAGATGCAAAAAAGGACAAGTGATTTCAATCCACTTGTTTGACTTTAAAACAAGAATAATCCAAAAACTCTTATAATAGTTGTTTGAGAAACACTTTTTTTTTTTTTCTCTCTGTAGGGTTTTCTTTTCTCTGAGAAAATATTGACCACTGGATGGTACTTGTTACACAGACCTACTCCTGCAGTTTATGGGTGTGGGGCGAGAGAAAAAGTCATTGAGGGTTTTTTTTACACAAACATATAACAGATATACTTGTAATTAAGTTAAATAAAGACAAATACCTAAAACTTAAATATACTAAAATGGACATTCGTTTGTTTGAGGAAAAACAATTTCTTATTACAAATCACTATGATTTTTTCTTCATAGTATGGCTGTGCTCCGGTTGGCGTGGAGAGAAGGTAGAAGTTTTGTTCCTTTGTTCCTCAAAATTTCTTTTACCATATAAAGGTCAAAAAAGAAGAAGAAGAAGATGGGTTCTCACATATGACAAGAATTAAAAGTGTATCAGAAAAGAAAAAGAAAACGCTTTTGAAAGAACCGACTTTTGACTTCTTGTTGGTAAAAGTTCTGTAGCAAATAGGTAGAAAGCTTGTACGTGCCTTGAATATTCAGTCAGTGGTCTACGAAAGCAAACTTGTTAGGGTCTATATTAAATAATAAAATTCATTTAGGGGAACTAATCAAGTGCTTAATCTGAACTGATGCAGAAACAGAAGCACATGAGAGTAAACTAACACGAGAAACAACGTTTTGGGTGAAGGAATTACTCGGAAATTGGAAAGTCCTTGGAAGTGATTAATTAACAGTGACCAATTAAGGTAGGAATAGTGGTGGATCCCCGTTTTAAAAAACTTTCCTTGTTTGCGAGTGTGAATAGGACAATGTTAGGGTAGTGAAATATGTGATAATTACGTATAATTGACTAAATGAAGGGCCATATCTAAAGCCACTCATCAAGTGTGAACTCATAATGAACATCTCAAATTCAACTCCATGAACAAGAACATGATTATTTATATATACGTAGTTGAGAAAGCAAGAATTTAAAGAATTAATACGTAAAAGGGTATATTTTGTGTATAATAATACATAAAGATATACTTGCCTGTGGAGGTCCATTCTCGACAGTTTCAAGCCTATACTCGTGCATGATCCAATCAGTTTTTTGTCCATTAGGGGCTCTTCCTTTGTAGAAAACGAGGGTCTTTCTCATGCCAATAAGTTTGGTCCTTTCGTACACTGATTTGTCTCTTCCTGTCGCCTTCCAAAACCCTGCCATTGTAGCTCTGTTCGTTCTTGTCCCAGTTGGATATTTTTTATCTTTATGACTAAAGAAATACCATTCATTCTGCTCCTCATACCCAATCCTGCATCTCTCTGCCAAACTCCACAAATTTTTAGAAAAAGACAAAGATCCAGCTACACAAACAAAACCCTACTTTGATTCACTGAAGGTGTATGTGGGTGTTTGGAAAATGTTTTTTTTTTTTCCTATTGAAGTTCGTTAAGCTGATACAAAGGGAAGCAACTAAAAACATGAAGTATATATATCATGCATTACTCTGAAGGATAATACTATAGCAACATACGTAATATATAATATGTATGTGGGCATATATATACATACCTTGGAGATCCCATGGTTCAATACGATATAGGTCTATTTCTTTGATAACGTCAAGATCAATCTTCCGAGAAGCAACTTTTTTCCGGAGATAATAACCCACAAGTTCTTCATCTGTTGGGTGGAAGCGAAACCCCGGTGGGACACATGACTCCATCATGTATATATATATCAATCACACTGGAACTGCATCAAATTCACAACCAGCACCACCATTAATACCTTCCACCCTTGACTTTCTCCATCATTTATGAATTATAAGCATGAAGAAATGAATGTATGAGTGTGTGAGAGAGAGAAGAGAGAAAGAGAGAGAAGAGAAGATAAGAGAAGCAAAGAGAAAACACTCCAGTAACCAAAAAGCTAAAAAGGCAAAGGCCAAGAAAAGGAAATATATAATAGGAGTCCTCTTGGTGAAAAGGTGGCAAGTGCTATCAGAGAAGACCATCATCTCATTTGGTGGAGGGCAATACTGAAGGGAATTGAATTGAAAAGGAAATAAAAATAAACGCGTGTTATAAACAAAAACCCTTAATTTGAGAAACAATCATTAATTTCTTCCCTGGGTACACAGAGAAAGGAAATAACCAAATCATGAGAGTTAGGTTTTGATGAAAACCATGAGGAGTTGGAGTTGGAGCTTAGACCTCTGTTTGTGAAGGCTCTGGGAGAAACGGACAGCTACAGCCTTGTGCTAATCATGCTGTCTTGTGTTGCTGAATGGTGCGAATCATTCATCAAGAACGGGGTTTCCCAATCCACGTTACCATTCATAATTATACATATTCTCAAATAATCACATCAACTGTTATTCAAAAATTTTCATGTAAAGTTTGAAGCTCTACTTTTCATTTGTTAAAAAACTGAGTATAGGGTAAAAATAGAGACAGTTAAAGTAAAGAAACTGTAAAGGGTAGATGAGATGACGTTATCAGAAATTGGGCACGCGTTTGGTCGAAAGCTAAAAGCTTGAGGGACAAAAAGAGAGGCACCGTTTTATTGGATCAAGGCCTGCCACGGGCTAAGGGATAATAATAATAAAAAGAAAAGGGAAAAAGTTAAGTATAGAACACAACACAAGCACAGTAGCCATTACCCAAAGTCTGTCTCGTTGTGGAAGCTGACCCTCTGACTCTGTTGTCCCTTTGTCGAGAATTTTCACAGCACACATCAGTCTTCAACTACAACTTTTCGGGTACCCTACCCTTACCCTTACCCTTACCCTTACCCTTTGCCCTACGTCCTTCCTTTTTAGGTTTTCATCAACATTCCTCATCAAATACTTCAACACTCGTTCGGGAAGCAGATTGGGAGAATGTATAATCAGTGTTAGTGTTAAAGAGAAGTGCAATGAGGAAGAAGTGGAGAAAGTTAATGATGATGATGATGAGGTGAAGGAGAAACTATGAGGGAGAGAACAAAATGATGAGAGAGAGTGAGAATAGAAATGGAAAGGGTATAATCCATATATAAAAGAGAGGAAGGACCACTGAGTTGCGCATGGCTTCATGCTTGTTCCCCCCATACCTGACGTCATAGCCTACCTTCCTACCCCATTTTCTTTTCTCTTTTTGGACATGTTTTTGTTTTTCTTATTTTTCTTTCTTTCTTCTTCTTCTTCTTCATCTTATCTTATCCCACCTTAGCCTACCTATTTATTTTACTCAGATTATTTTCTTTTTCAATGGATGTTGTTAAGTATCGCAGACTCAACGTTTTTCATATAGTTTCAGTTATTACAACTCAACCTAAAACTTTTCATTTTACTGTACCTTTCTTAGTGGGTTTGGTTTCATGTTGCGGTTTTTCAATTTAGTCTTAACCGAAAAAGGCGTTGTAATTTTTTTTTTTCCAAACTTATAAGATGTTACTAAGTGGTTTTATAATTTCAGTACCTTGAAGTTGTTAATGGTGCTTATATTCTCGGGTTCTGCTGCGAGTGGGTATATCGGAGAATTAGTGTGCTATTACAAAATTTGGTTTCAATGACTTTCAAGTTATGAGCCAATTGATGATCTATGATCCCACTTTCCAAACATATAGCGCTTTCACAAATAACACCAACTATCTTTGAGTGAACTATAAATAATCGGTAGTAAGTAACTAGGGAGATTTGGATCGATGAGCTACGAGGTAAAATATATAATATACTACAAAAAAAATCTCTTATTCATATATTAATTTTAGTCACAAAAAATAATTAGTTACTATAGTCACCCATTTAAATATTAATTTACAAACTAAAAATTATTGGTAACTAAAATAGTTTCAAAAAATTATAGTTGATCTCTAAATTAATAACTAAATCATAACTTCGATTTGGACCGACTCGTCTCGACTTTTTGTTCGACCCAACTTAACTTTTTGGACCTATGAAATTTTGTTGTGTAACGAATGAGCAATTTCATAACTTAGAAAATTTCAATTTCCTTTCCTTTGTAATAAATTTTAAATTCTATTATTTAAATTATTTGAAATATCTTGAATTTTAAATTCTCTAAATAAATAAATTACTAGAAGGGATTTAAAAAATTGTTTGATTAGTTATACATTTAATCATTATTTATGATCAAAGAAAAGTAAGGAATTCAGCAAAGGAAATTTTAAAATATCCTAATTACATGTTTTCTTATTCTCAATAAGATCTTTTGTTTCAATAAATATTTGCAAACAAGTAGATGACAAATAAATTTATACTTGTGGGTATCACTCGAACTTGTCCTCGTTTAGACGAGAAATCTTTACATTGACTGGATATGGGTATGAATATGGGTAATACCCAAAATTTTTAACTGTGGATGGGGATGAGGATGGGGATATACGTATCCTCGCCCAAATATTTGTCCCCATTTAAATTACTAAAATATCTATAATTTATTAGATAATTTAATTATATATATATATATATATATATATATATATATAAACATAGCCTATTTTTTACTCTCTCAATTTTTTGTTATACACTTTTTCTTACTTCCTCAATTGTTTTGCTTGTTTTTCAAGATTTAATTTTTAAGGTAATTTGATCTAAAACTTAGTAGGATTCGTCAAATGTACTATGATTTGGTTGTATAATATCAATAAAAAAATAATGAAACTTCTTATAAAGCTACATCATTGGAGTTGGGAAATATTGTTGATAATGATGCGAATGGATTTTTAGAGTCTATGACAAAAAAGAAAAAAAATCTAGAACTACAATTATGAAAACAGAGTTGGATTAAAGTTACACAAGAATTGGATATCCTATCATAGCGGAAAACAAATGGGTTAAGTTTCCAACCCTTTAAGCAATTGCAAGGGATATTTTAGCTATTCCAATAACAATTGTAGCTTCTGAATCTGCTTTTAGTACTTGTAGTCATATATTAACTTTTCACCATAGTCGACTTCATCATATTATTATAGAGGCCTTGATATGTACAAGAAGTTGGATATGGAACTCAAACCATCTAGGTAAGTTACTCAAATTTATTGTTAATATTTTTTTATGAATTCTGATTAATATTCTACATTTGGTGTTTGTAGGTGTTAAAAAATTAAAAGAAAAAGATGTTCTCATGAGTGAGAATGAATCTGATGAAGAACGTACATTATATTCTAATAATTAAAATTTTCAATTTCAATTATCATATCATATATAATTTTTCATTTTTTTTCTATGTGTAGGTGGATCAAATGCAAATGAAACTATTGATCGTTTGTAAAATTAATAAATATTTTGGTTATTACAAAATTTTAGTAATGTGTAATTGTAGTGTTTATATAATTATTTGAATTTTCTCTAGTTGTTATTCGATACTTTAATTTGAGATTTATACTACTATAATATTTTTCTTAATATTTGACATCATGAAAAGAAAAAAGAGTATGTTTTTTAATATTGATATTTTGATAGTATCATGATTCTTATGGTATGATTTTTAAAAATTTTTATAAAAAATATTTAATTGATATTTGGAACAGTAAAAAAATGGATGAGTATAAAAATATATCCATTATCTGGTGGGAATAGAGATGGATCAAAAGTTATATACCCATGAGAATGGAGATAGGTCAAAAGTTATATACCTGCTGGATTTGGAGATGAGGATGAGAATGAATTTTTATTATGGAAATATGATCATGATACCCGTATCCGTCTCACCTCATTGTCATCCCTACAAAATAAGACATACTTACTAAAGTGAGTAAGATATGATGCATGAAGAGTGTTTTATTTATTTATTTATTTATTATTTAGTATTAAAAAACGTAAATAATCCGATTATTATTTGATATTAAGCTACAAATATCTTAAAATTTATCTAAAGCATCATGATTCCTATAATTTTGATCGTAAACTTTCATTTAAAAAATAAAATGCCATTCAAGAAATTTCAACAATCGAATCAATATAACTCGCAGAATATAATCAACTATCTCTATTAATTGCATATACTAAGCAAGGTTTTTCGAAATTAAAAATGTTGAAATATTAATTAAGATCAACTATGTCTCATGATATTAAGGTTAAGGTTGAACTTTGGTTGAGTATGTATGAATAATGTGAAAGTCTAAAGAAAGAAAAAGAGAGATGTGCCAAAGGTGTTTGACGGAATGGGTAAGCCAGAGGGAACTTGCACACACAACTTTTGTCATCTCTGAGAGTTATGTATACAAGAAACTGAGACCTATTATAAAGACAAATGATACTATACAACAAAACAAACAAATCTACTAAACTAGATATAAACCTAGATCTCTTTCAATAAGAGCAAACACACTAAATAGTCTTTCTTTGATTTTTATTGATTTTTTTAAAAAGAATTTTAATTCATTATAAAAGAATTCTTAAATAATGATAAATTTTAATCATAAAAGAAATGTTTAGAGATCAATTTTCTTATTAAAAACCAATTCACTAGTTAAAATTTTAGTAACTAATGTTAGTTATTAATTTCGAGACCATTCATAATATAAACTATTTTAGTTATCAATTTAGAGATTAATTTTAATTTTTTGAAACTATTTAGTTACCGATTTAGAAATTAATTATAATTTTTTTGAAACTATTTTAGTTATTAATAATTTTTCGTTTATAAATTGATATTTAAATTAGTTATTATAGTTTCAAATTAATTTTTGTCACTTAAATAAATTATTATTCAAATTTTTTTTTGAGAACTTATAATAATTTTTTTAAAAAAGTACAAGAATAACAATATCCGAATTATTTGGAAGACATTATTTCCCCACTTCTATTGAGCACAAAAGAACCTTATAGCCACCACATTGTTAGAATAATATGATGAAAGCCTTTTTTCAGTACTGGTGCAATTAAATACGGAGAGAGTAGTTACATTACATCGAGTAAGAGACAAAAAGAACTTTTAAGTTACGATTAACTTTATTTTAACTTATGAAAAAGTTTCTTTAATTTTTTTATTATATTACATAGAATTTTTTACAAAAAATAAATAAATAAATATCTAAGCATAAAATAATCTGTTTATCCTAAGCACACATATTGTTTTACTACTTAACCCATATTCCAATTCAACTAACCATGGCCCAAATCCAAATTTACCTTAGTCCAACACAATTCTAATCCAAGTTACTGCACTTTTACTATGTACTATGCATCAAAATTCACAAGACAATCTATATTTCCACGTGATGAATAGAAATCCCTTCTTAATTAATTATGGCCTAAACAAAAGGATAATGAAGAGGGATTATTTACATGAATGTTTTTCTCGTGCTTTTCGTTTTCTAATAAGCCAAATTGTGTTCATTTGAATGTACCAATTGTAGAACTTTTGCGAAGTGTTATTTCAAAGAAGTGGGGAATGAAAGTAGGTTGAAGAGTGGGATCAACTAACATGTCTTTGGTGGGTTGGTGAACTTTTGTCTCCCACCTTCACGTTGAAGATAAACACAAAAAAAACTAAGACGTAAAACAAAATCCTTCCAATTAACTAAAAACATGCCTTCTCTTACACACATTCCTCGTAGTCTTTGTTAATCAACCAAAACTAAATTTAGAAATGAAATTTGTTTTGAAATTTAGCTTAATCGTTATTAGAAATTTTAGCAAAATAGATCGGAGAGTATCATTCCTAGAATAATATAAATTACTTATATAAGAAATTCAATATTATGTTTAACATAAAATTATTAAGAGGTAGATTTCAATCCTAATTCAATTTTAAAAAATTAATTTGTAAGGTGACACGGCAAGAAAATGTCTAATTAATAATCATTTTTATTGATAAAAAATAATTAGTCATTATAGTAACAAATTTTGATACTTATTCGTACCCTACAAATTATTGGTAACTAAAATAATTTTAAATTGTTTTCTAAATTAGTCACTATGGTGAATTAGTCTCTAAGTTGGTTACTAACATTAGCTACCAAAGTTTTAGTTACAAAAAACTTGGTTTCTAATTTTGAATCTAAATTGGTCACTATTGAGACAAATTTAATGACTAATTTCTTTGGTAGCTAAAAACATTGGTAACTAATGTTAGTAATCGATTTATAAACCAATTCAAAATAATGACCAATTTAGAAACTATTTCATTTACCAATAATTTTTAATTTATAAGTTGGTATCTAAATTGGCCACTATAGTAACTAATTATTTTTTATACCTAAAATTGGTCCTTAATTAGACATTTTCTATCAATTAGACATCTTCTTGTAGTATTGTTTGCATCACTTATAAATAAGCCTTATACAGTTGATGTGAGATTAGACATTAATAAATGATCAAATAACAACTTGATAGCAAATAACACAATAGATCAAACAAATAATAAATTTCTCTAGAATAAACTTCGAATTCAAAGGAATATGATATTATTTTAAAAAGTGGATTTTAAGTCTAATTTAATCATATAAAAATGACTTTTAAAATGAATTTTACTTCCATTTACGTATTATAAATACATCTTATTTCTGATTGATAAAAGGATCTTACAAAAAAATATTGAAGTTAAATGTTTTTCATTTATTTTTGTTATGTTATGTTAATATATATA